>JABLTN010065774.1_pt1 | contig 23984 bp, 23 predicted proteins | sample 7160141 | NCBI WGS metagenome assembly JABLTN01 (sample SAMN14651226, study PRJNA627086) | human gut metagenome | isolation source: feces | host: Homo sapiens | reverse complement strand
GAAAATAAAAAAAATAAAATTATAAATGGCATTGGCATCATTTTTTGTGCATTTATGATTTATTTAACAGATAGTAGATCATCATTACTTATATTAGGATTTATTATTATTTCTTACTTTTTATTTTATCTTTCAAAAAGATTATCTTTCAAAAAAACAATATTCATAGGGTTAGGAGTTATTTTGATAGTTGGAATAACTATCGTTTCTATTAAATTAATGTCAAATAAAGAATTATTTGCAATGCTACTAAATAATCCGTATGAAACGATTAAAACATTATCTTCTGGAAGAATACAAATGGCAGAAGAAATAATTAATAATCTTAAAAATCACTGGTTACTTGGCGAAGGATATGGAAACAATAATCTTATTCAAAATAAGTTTGGTATAATTCATCCTCATAATGCATTATTAGCTACATTACTTTATACAGGTTGGACAGGCTTGATTTTATTTTTAATATTTACAATTTTGAACATCAAACAAATAATTAATAATCTATCTTTAATTATTCATTCAAATTTCAAATGGATTCTTATCTTATCTATCTGTGTTGTTATAGAATCATTTTTTGATATCTGCATTATTGGTGCACGCTCCACCAATATTGAAACATTATTCTTTTATTTGTGTTTAGGTGTTGTAACTAATACTAATTTTCTAAAAAATGAAGAGGTATCCAGATGATTAATAAATGCAAAAATTTTATATTTAGTAAGACTAACTTAATCCTATATTGGTTTTCATGCTTATTTTTTCAACACTTTGTCACTCAACTTTTATTGCCCGAATCTATTAGATCCGTCATTTGGCATGGTCTATGGGTTATTGATATTTTATGGGTCACCATTTTAATTATTTATGATATCTACAAAAAACCAATTAATTTCAAAGATAAAAAAGTATTTTATTTAATTATCTTTGTATTATTTACTACAATTAGTTGGATATTTAAACAACCAAATCATGGTCCATATTATATATTCACTTTGGTAACTTTATATGAACAATCATTTATATTTTATTTATATGCACTAGAAGCAGATTTAAATGAATTTAAGACTATATTTGTGAAATTAGCATATATTTTTATATGTTTTGTATCATTTTATACAATTGCTTCTTTAATTTGCTATGTAAGTGGAAATACTAATTTTGTATTACCTAATGGAACAGAAATTAATATGCTTGGTATAGATAATGATTTAGCCCATAAAATTAGATTCATGGGTTTATGGACATGGTATACAGTAGCTAGTTTTGATTGCTATATTGCAATACTACTATCACTCTATTTAATAGATAATAATAAAAATAAAATATTCCACTATATAATGATTTTTTTAAATTCTTATTTAATCTATTTAACAGACTCAAGATCTTCATTAATAATTTTAGCTTTTATCTTCTTCTGTTTTATTCTATTTTTGATGTCTAAGAAACTAGGTTTTAAAAAATCAATTGGTTTCGGTATATTATGTTTCCTTTTAGGAATAATAGGATTATTTATACTGAAAGCATCAAAAAACCCTAGTTTATTTGCTCAATTTATGGATAATCCTTGGGAAACTTTAACAAAATTATCATCTGGTAGAATTCAAATGGCAGAAGGTATTATTGCAAATTTAAAAAACACATGGTTACTTGGTAATGGATATTGCAACAATGATTTTGTTCTTCAAAAGTATGGAATACAACATCCTCATAATTTAATCATGGCTTTACTTCTATACACTGGTATTCCTGGTTTAATCTTATTTGTTATATTTCTTGTATTTAATATCTTGGCTATTAAAAAGAACATAAAATCTATTTATTCAAATAATATGAAATGGGTACTTGTACTTGTTTTATGTCTATTAATTGAATCTATGTTTGATATATGTATAATTGGAGCATCAGTAAATATTCAAACGTTATATTTCTGGTTATGTTTAGGGTTAATTGCAAATAAGGATGTCAAAATAAATGAACAAAAATAAGTCAAAAAAAATATTATTATGGTTAGCTATTGCAGTATTAATTATTACTATATTTTCAGAATCTTCTCCTCTGTATAAATTAAATCCCTGGTCTGATGCTAATATTTATTTAACAATAGGTAGAAATTTATTAAATGGTGGCAAATTATATACTGATTTATTTGATCATAAAGGCCCTATTTTATATTTTATTTATACTATTGCTTCATGTATTTCTAGTACTTCCTTCTTTGGTGTATATTTACTAGAAATAATTTGTATGTATTTCTTTTTATATTATTCAGAAAAAAATTTATCTTTATTTACTACTAAAAGACATATCGTTGCTATTTCGGTACTTGGTATTATAACTGTCACTTCTAAGGCTTTCTCTTATGGTGGAGGAAGTGTAGAAGAACTTTTCTTGCCTATCTTTCAAATAACAAATTTTATTTGCTTAAATAAAATAGTTAAAAATGAATCATTTTCTTCAAAAGAATGCATCATAATAGGCATATTTGCCGGGTTATCTTTTTTAACAAAATTCACATTATCTGGTTATTTTTTAGGTGTAGCAATATGCTTAATCATATATCAATTTAATAAAGATAGATCTAAATTATTAACATGTATAACTTATACTTTTATTTCTTTTATTCTTGTATTATGTATATCTTCTTTATATTTTGTTATAAATCATAATATGAATGATTTTATTGATACATATTTTAAATTTAATCTATTTAGTTATAAGTCTCCTAATAGTTTACCAGTTAGATTATTTGCAATGTGTAAAGCTGTTCTATTCTATATAAAAAATAATATCTTACTTGTATCATTAAGTTTACTAAGCATTCTATATTCAATAATACATTTCAAAAAGTCATATATAACTTTGTATATTGTATCAACATTTATTTCGTGGTATTTCATATCATTTATTGGTTCTAAATTTATTGCATATTATATTCTTCCAATATGTATTTATATTGTGTTTGGAATTCTTTTATTAGATGATTCAAAATATAAAAATGCTATATGTATTGGTATATCTATTTGCTGTATTTTCATGTCAAATAATATAAAAGATCTAAATAGAAAAGATTATGTTCAATATGAATTTGCTAATATTATTGGAGATTCTTCATTCTTAGTATATAAAGGTTATGACCAAGGATTTTATATGGTTGCTCACGAAATGCCTGGTTGTAGATACTTCACAACAACTAATGGTTGGTTACCAAATTATGAAGAAGATACTCTTTCTTGTATCAATAATAAGCAAATTGAATATTTAATTTCTATTGATAATGAATTAGATTTACCAAATTATGAATTAATTAAATGTGATACACAAAAATATGATTCAAAAGATAAAATTTATAGATTATATAAGCGTTACTAATCAAAATTTTGAAATATACTAACGAACTTTTATATTCCTGAATTTTACAGTTTTTAAGCAAAAAAGTGGCTGAATAGGCTTAATTCAACTCTGTAGAATTGTTTTTTTAATTCTAAAAAGTTTTTCAGTTAATACTTAAATGCTTAACTTAATGACATTGATAGAATGGGCTATATTTGAAATTGCTAAGATTTTTACTCCTAAAAATTCATAGTGCTATATTCTAAAGATGGGACTTTTCTCTGTGGATTCACAACTCTTGAATTGTGTTTTTGAAAATTCCAGCATTGTGATTATAGTAATACTGATACTTTCCTTTTCGTTCCGGAAGGAAATTGACGAGCAATGACTCTTTTACTGCTATTTACCGACGGTAAATGACCATTTACTAATAATCACAAAAACAAATCTCTTGTCACATATAGTTGCGATTGTATCTTGAAATTGTGGCAAGAGTTGCTATTATTATACACAGTAAGCGCGAAAGCAGAAACAGGACGTAGATGCATGGCTATTTCATATAACCAAATGTGGAAATTGCTTGTCTATAAGAAAATGAGTAAAGCAGATTTACGAAAAGCGGCAGATATTTCTCCCAATACAATGACAAAGCTTCGTAGAGATGATCCGGTCAATCTTGCAATCCTTGACAGGATTTGTGACGTGTTGAACTGCAATTGCGGTGATTTAATGCAATATGTGCCGGAGGAGAATACAAATAACTAATAAACAGTTAAAAAATTTAAAAGATACATTATGGACGACTGCCGACCAGTTGCGTGCTACTTCTGGTTTGAAATCCACCGAATATGCCGAGCCTATTCTTGGCTTGATTTTCCTGCGATTTACAGATGTAGAATATAGCAAGTTAAAGTCCGAGATCAAAGCAGAGTTTGATTCTATCAAGGGCGGCACTCGTATGGAACGCCCTGTCCACGAAATTGCTATTGAAAAGTGCAGTTTCTATTTGCCGGAGGAAGCCAGATATGATTGGCTGTTGAATTTGCATTGGCCAAAGGCCAGGGCAGCGAATCCTTTTTCACACAGGCAGGTGTTGTATCTATCAATGCAAGACCAGCCCATACAAATCAGCAGATTAATTCGATTATTTTGAATAATCCGAACGAACTAGGATGGCTATACCATACTTGCAAATCCCTAAAGGAAACTATTGAATTATTCGGCACTACTGGCGCAACAATGACTAATCTTAGCAAAGGCAAATTTGAAAAACTGAAAGTAGTTGATCCTGGCGAAAATTTGATTTTGGCGTATCACGATAAAACAAAGCCACTATTTGACAAAGTCAAGTCACTTATGTATTAAAATCAAAATCTTGCAGTACAGCGTGATATGCCCCTTCCTCGTCTGATGAGCGGCAAACTGGAGGCGTAAGTATGAAAACATTAAAAATCAATTTTCCTCATAATGAGGAGCAAGAACTCGAATTTGGAAAACCTGTTGTTTTATTAGGCGCAAATGGTGCAGGTAAAACAAGATTTAGCATCAAAATCGAAGAATTGAACGATCCAACTTTTTATAATTATAATGCCCAAGAGTCTGTGCTGATACATAGAATTTCTGCTCAAAAATCATTATCTATCCAAGAAAACATTTCAATTTTAGATTATGAAAGTTCCGTGCGCAGTTTCTTTATAGGTGATGCTCATCAATATGCTACTAAATCTGGAAATCGTTTTGGTTCAAATCTCGCTACATTTCTGTTAGATGATTTCAACAAAGCTTTATCGCTTCTGTTTTCTGAGGAAAATAAAGAATTACAGTTAGCACATCAACAAGATAAACAGGCAATAAAAGAAAATGCAACACGCCCTGATCCTATTACAACGGTAGTTGAAAAAGCTACAGAGATTTGGAATGAGTTACTTCCGCATAGAAAAATTGACTTGACCGGAAATGGTGTTCATGTAAACTATGCGAACCAAAGATACCACGGTAAAGAAATGAGTGATGGTGAACGTGTTATGCTGTACATGATTTGTCAAGTTTTGGTGCAACGTCCAAACACATTACTTATTGTCGATGAGCCTGAACTTCATATCCACAAATCGATCGTTGATAAATTATGGACACGATTGGAATACGAGCGAAATGATTGTGTATTTATGTATATTACTCACGACATTAATTTTGCTTTGTCCAGAAATGAGGCTAAAATACTTTGGATAAAAAGCTACAACGGAGCTAATTGGGAATATGAATTTCTGGATAGTGCTGACTACGAGGACATACCAGAAGATTTGTTGTATGAAATAATAGGCACTCGCCAAAAAGTGCTTTTTGTGGAGGGAACTAAGAACAGTTACGATCATTATCTTTATCAAGAAATTTACAAAGACAAAGGATATCATGTTATTCCGTGCGGTGGTTGCCAAGAGGTAATTCGATTGGTAAAAGCAAAACGTACATATGAAAAATTAAATGCAATAAATGTATACGGAATTGTAGACCGAGATTTCAGAACAGAAGATGAAATATCAGCATTACGTGGTGATGGGATTTATTGTCTTGATGTTGCCGAAGTGGAGAATTTATTCGTGGTGCCAGAACTGCTTGATATTATGGAGACCGCATTGGCGTGTGATCCTGGAACAGCACAACAAGCAAAAGATTTTATTGGCAATCTGTTCTCCCAAAATAAAGATAATCAAGTTGCACTCGCTTTGGCACAAGAAATGAAACATCAGTTGTCATTGTTTGAATTGGGAAAACAGAAACTGACTCCTAAAGAGATTAAGGATAAGATTGACCTAAAATATTCGGAGCAGAATATTTCGACATTCCTTGCTGAGAAACAGGCAATTTTTGACGGAGCAAAAACAACAGAAAAGATTCTTGCTGTGTTCAATTTTAAGGATATGTCAAAGAAGGTTGGAGAAAAATTTGGCATCAATGGTCGTAACTATCCACAAAAGGTATTAAATCTATTACGCAGTAAGCGTAGTGAAAAAGAAGCTATTTTGGAAGCTTTAGGTAAATATACACCTGAGCTCCCTTAAAAACTGAAGGTGATTTTATGCAGAAAATCATAACAGAAGATATGATTCAGCAAGCTGCTATTAAGACTTTGCAGGAGCAGTATAATTATACTGTTCTGAATTGTATGACAGAAGAACCGGATACACTTCCTGACGAAACCGGACATAAAGATAAAAAACAAGTTGTTCTACTGGATGTGATGTCGGAAAGCTTGTGCCGAATCAATCCGGATATTCCGGAACAGACCGTTCGCACGGTGGTGGACGAGTTGTATCATACTCCTGTTTCTAGAGATTTAATGTTGACAAATTACCAGAAGTATCAGAAGATCCGTAATGGTATCACTTTGGAATACAACAAGGACGGCAAGAAAACCTCTAATATCCTCCGTCTGTTTACCGTCCGAAAGATAGGATTTTATTTGTTTTTTCTCAAAAGAATTGAATTATTACTATTAAAAAGTAGTTATCTTTTGTAAATAACCACTCAATTAATCTATTCATTAATTTTATATAATCCCATTATCATAGGATCTACTCTTTCTATAGAGTATTCATCTGCGTTCTTATATGCTTCTTGACCCAATTTAACTCTTAACTCTTTATCACAATGTAATGTACTAATTCTTTGTTTAAATATATCTTTGTTATCTACAGGATAAAGATATCCATTTATACCATCTTTAATTAAATCATGATTGCCTCTAATATCTGTGGCTACAATTGGTAATCCTGCTGACATTGCTTCTATAACAGATACTGGTAAACCCTCTCTTTTTGAAGGAAATACAAATACATCTGCACAATATAAAAGTCTTCTAGCATCTGTTCTAAAACCAAGAAATAGAACTTTATTTGTTAAATGTTCTTTTTCTAAATATTCTTTATAATAATCTTCTAGTTTTCCTCTACCTGCTACTACATAGTAAAAATTTGGATTATTTAATAATTCATCTTTTAATGTATCTATTACAAACTGATGATTTTTGTTTTCATTTAATTCCCCAATAGAATATAAAACAAATGCATCTTCTGGTATATTTAGTTCTTTACGTATAAGTGATTTATCACATTTTAATGATTGTATCTTTTTAACATCTATTCCTACTCCTGGTATATAAATTGGTCCACCATTACTTTTATATGTAAATTTTTTAGCTGCTTCATAGTCTTCAGGATTAATTGTTACTAATGTATCTGTATATTTAGCAGCTCTTTTTTCCATTGTCTTATATATTAGTGTATTTACAAGTGGGGCTCCTTTATAGAAATGAAATCCATGAGCTGTATAAATAACTTTTATATTTAAACCCTTAGCTGCCATACGAGCAAAATATGCCGCTAGTGGTGTATGACAAGAAAGAATATCATATTTTTCTTGAATTAATATTTTTCTTAATTCTTTTTTTGCTTTTAAATTACTTAAGCTTAAAGGATTACGCGAAAAAGGCAAGGTATATTTATGATGAATATCCTCATTTGTATATGTTCCATTTGTACATACATCTATAATGTCTCCTCGCGCATGTAACTGATGTATTGTTCTTAAATGAAATGTTTGTATATGTAAATCTACTGTTGCTACAAAAAGTATTTTCATACGCTTAACCTCGCACTTAGTCTTTTACCACTGTTTCTTATATGTATTTGGGCTGATGCCTTCTATTTTTTTGAACATTCTACAGAAGTAATTCGCTCCATCCATTCCTATGGCATTACCTATTTCATCAATTGTCATATCCGTAAAACGTAATAACTGCTTTGCTTTTGTAATGCGTTTTGATATCAGATAATTATTAATTGTTGTACCATAAGTTTCTTTAAATATCTTTGTCATATAGAATTTATTCATATAAAACTTAGATGCTAATTCATCTAAAGATATATGTTCTGTATAATGCTCATCTAAATATAACTTAATTGAATCTAATTCCAGTTTTTTTCTTGATTTAACTTTGGTATTTTCAGGTGCCCAAGATTCTTCCATGATTAATGTTAACAACTTACTCAGTATTTCATTAATTCTCATGTCACGAATATAGTCCATAGAAGAAGCTACATCGTATAAATCATTAATAATATGAATAAAAGAAGATATATTCTCTGGATGAAATACGGGACTACCACCACGTTCTTTATATTTTTCATAAATATTTGTTAAAGATGGAGAATAAAAGTGACACCACATTAATGACCATAAATCATCTTCTGTATTATGACTATAAGCATTTTTACAATCAATAAAAACGCAATCCCCTTTTTTTAATTCATATGTCTTATTTTCATATACCAGCTTTCCACTACCTTCAAGCACGATAAAAAACAAATAAGAAATAAGATTCTTTCTTGTTGATGTATGTGGATGAACCGCTTTTAAAGAACCCACTTCCTGCAAATGAAGTAAAGAACTTCTTGCAAAGGGGGATGGGGTATATAAAATACGGTCTGATTTTACAGATGAAGTTGGAGAACTGAAATAATCCTGCATATATGCATCAGTCTCTCTTAAATAAGTCTCTTGTATATACTTTATCTACAACATCATCTAATTCTTTACTCATTCGGTTACAAATGATGACATCTGCTTCTTTCTTGAATTCATCTAAATCACGTACTACTTTACTATGATAGAATTCATCTTCTTTCATTGTTGGTTCATATACAATAACAGGAATTCCCTTAGCTTTAATTCTCTTCATAATTCCTTGAATACTTGAAGAACGGAAGTTATCACTGTTAGATTTCATTGTCAAACGATATACACCAACTACTTTTGGATCTTTCTTTAAAATCATATCTGCAATATGATCTTTTCTTGTTCTATTTGATTCAACAATAGCTTCAATTAGATTTTCTGGTACTTCTTTATAGTTAGCTAATAATTGTTTTGTATCTTTTGGTAAGCAATATCCACCATAACCAAATGAAGGGTTATTATAGTGACTGCCAATACGAGGATCTAAACATACGCCATCAATAATTTCTTTTGTATTTAATCCTCTAATTTCTGCATATGTATCTAATTCATTAAAATAAGCTACTCTTAATGCTAAATAAGTATTCGCAAATAACTTAATTGCTTCTGCTTCTGTAGAACCTGTAAATAATACATCTACATCTTCTTTTAAAGCGGCTTCTTTTAATAAACCAGCAAATACTTTTGCTTTTTCACTGTTGCTGCCGACAATAATTCTAGAAGGATATAAGTTATCATATAATGCTCTTCCCTCTCTTAAAAATTCAGGTGAGAAGATAATATTTTCATAATTATATTTTTTTCTTAACTCTAATGTATAACCTACAGGTATTGTAGATTTAATAATAATTGTTACATCTTTGTTTATTTCTAAAATTGCATCAATAGCTTTTTCTACGGAACTTGTATCAAAGTAATTCTTATCTGGATCATAGTTAGTAGGTGTTGCTACAACAACATATTCTGCATCTTTATAAGCGACAGCCGTATCATTAGTAGGATGTAAATTTAATTCTTTATGTGCTAAAAAATCTTCAATTTCCGCATCTTTAATATGAGATATTTTATTTTGAAGCATTTCTACTATATTTTGATTAATATCAAATGCATATACTTCATTCTTTTGTGATAGTAATACCGCATTGGATAATCCAACATATCCTAATCCTGCAACACCAATTTTCATTCTTTTTTACCCTCTTTCTGTTTTAACACAGCAATTTCATAATTTAATTGTTTTATTTCTTTTTTCATCTTGCTCATTTCCACATAAATATTATATGTAAATAGAAACAAGAAAAATATCATTAACAAAAACACAAAATTTGCAGCATATTGAATACCAATAAGCTTTGCACCAAATTGTGTTATAACTGGGAATATACCAATAAGTAAAATACCTAAAGCCCAACTAATCCATAATACTGCAGATCTAGCATCCATTTTTGCTTTAACTGCACTATGTACTACAAAAGCAAATACAATAATCGCTACTATAATCAATACAATTTGTAATTCAAAAGGAATAATATCATTCATATGTCACCTAAACTAAAAATATTATACTAATGATTGTATCATACATATATTTAACTGATTTTAACGGATTATGAAAGTAACTGATTCCTTCAGTTCTATCTTTCATCTTAACCTGTACTTCTTTCACTTTATAATCTCTTTTTAATATATATGTAACCGCATCAGGTTCAGCAATAAAATTCATATTCTCACTGAATTCTTTTAATACTCTTTTTCCTAATACTCTCATACCACTAGTAGGATCATTTATCTTTTTACCTGTTTTCAAATAAATACAGAAAGAAAGTATTCTAGAACCTATCATTCTCATCGTAAAAGGTTTCTTCTCACTTACAAATCGTGAACCAATAATATAGTCATATCCATTATCTAACTCTTCAACTAAAGAAGAAATAAACTCTGGATCATGTTGACCATCTCCATCAATGACTACAGCAGACTCATAATTATTCTCATAGGCATATTTAAAACCCATCTGTGTTACCCCAGCCAACCCTACATTAACAGGTAGCTGTAAATGATTCACATCTTTTAATACATCTTCTGTATGATCTGTTGAACAATCGTTAATGACTAAAACATCAAAATCATATTGTTTCAATTCCTGTAATACACCTGGCAAATTCTTTTCTTCATTAAAAGCAGGTATTACAACTAATATCTTTTTATCTCTAGTACTCATCACAAGTATTTTACACCGTTACTTGTTTACTTTCCATTTCCCATTTCTATTTGAGCCAATTCTTTCTATCTTTCCTTCTTCCTGCATCTTCTTTATATTCCGTGACATTGTGCTTTTACTCATGCAAAAATAAGAAGCTAATGAATTTACAGTAATACGAGGATTATCAAACATGACATCTGCTATTGCATTTTTTGTATCTTGTTCAGCTGCTTCTCGTATATCTTTATTTGTTATCTCACTAATCGGAAGAGATACTTGAATATAATTATTTGTTATTTTAAAAATACTTTTATCATATGCTTTTAAAATGCGTGTCATTCCTGAACCTAACTGCTCAACTAAATCTAAATCTCTAAATACTCGCATTAGTTCTCTATTTCTCGGCATACTCATACAACTGAAAAAATCTTCTTCTGCTTGTCCTGAAAGTACGCCGCCATATGAAGTGACAACAATTTTATCTTCATATATTTCGATAACTGGAGAAAGTTCTTCTGAATAGTCATTATGGACAATGGCGTTAATTACAGCTTCTCTTAAAGCTCTAGCATCAACAATATTCTTTTGTATTCTTTTTTTATCAGTAATTCTCGCTAATGTCTTATTTTCTACTTTTAATTTATCTAAAATTCTATCTGTAGCTTTTATTAACGAACAATACCCATACTCTTCATTTTCGATTAAATCATATTTATCACTACCTGCATATTTAGCTACTTTTATCGATATACTATTCTCATCTGCTAGTAAATAAGCAACATAATTATATTTCCCTTCAGGTGTATATAACTCCAAAGAAGATTCGAACTTATCATTTAACTTAAATCCTTTTCCCTCATAATATATTTTCAATTGAGAAAAAGTTAAATCCTGTCGTGGTGAAACTATATTTTTCAACATATTTTTATTCCTTATTGGAGGAATTATAACATTACTTAAAAAACAATTTAACCGGAATTAACCGAGTTAAGTTATTTCATATCCTCTAAAAGTAGCCTATTCATCGTACTTTTATTATTTTCTCATTTTAAAAATCTAACCAAGTTTAACCGAGTTTCACTAGCAAAAAAGACATTTATTGTATATTTATTCTAAATTTTCAGTTTTATAGGTAGCATACCCCTCATAGTAATAACTATGATCTATACCCTTCATGTATATTTCTCTATTATTTATTTCGTCAGTTAATGCTTTTTGTAATATTACTTTTATCTCAATATCTCTAATAGGACTTCTTTCCATAGCTAACAAGTAATCTTCTTTATCAACTTTGCTCCAATCAACTACTTTTGATAATTCTTTCTTTAAAATACAATCTAACCAAATACGAGTGCTTCTACCATTTCCTTCACGAAATGGATGAGCAATATTCATCTCAACATATTTTTCTATTATTTCATCGTATGTACTCTGTGGCATTTTATCTATATTAGAAAGTGAAGCTTCCAAATACATTACTGGAGCAAAGCGAAAATTCCCTTTAGATAAATTAACTGTACGCAAAGTACCTGCAAATTCATATATATCTTCAAACAAATATTTATGTATTTCTTTTAAAGCGTCAAATGTGCCTGCTTGTAGTCTGTCAAGTTTACCAGAATCAAATAATTCCAATGCTTTTTTCTTACTTACTCTTTCTTCAATATAATCTAATTCCATAAAATCTGTCATATTGAATTCATTTACATCATTCATTATACGCCTCCGACTATTCTAACAAGGGTTTCTCTCTTTTGTTTTATAGTAAAATCGCAACTTTCTATACTTGTTTATCGTTATAGCACGAAAAAGCAAGTTGAAAATGGCTGTTTTTGCACGAAAAAGCAAGTATACCCATCAATTCATAAAGAAACTATCAAAAATTCACAAATTCCTGTAACAGATACTTCATAATCTCCTGCAGATAAAAAGATACTTTCTCCTTGTTCTAAAGATACTGTTTCATCACTAGTTGATACTACTGCATTACCTGTAGTTAACATTAGTACTTTAAATGATTCTTCATTTACATTAAAAGTTTCTTTATTTTTTATTGCATAATAATCAACAGTAAAGTAATCACATTTTTTGAGTCTTTCAATTGTTGTAGAAGTTGTTTGCTTTATTATTTCATCTGGCAAACCATCATGATTACTTTGTTTAAGATTTGTCACTTCTAGTGCTTTATCAATTTGAAGTGGCCTTAAATTACCATTTTGATCTTTTCGATTAAAATCATATGCTCTATAAGTTACATTTGATTTTTTTTGTATTTCAGCAATTAGGCAACCTTCACCAATAGAGTGAAGCGTTCCTGGTTCTACTAAAAATACATTACCTTTTTTAACTGATACTTTATTTAAGTAATCCGTTATTGTACTCGTTGATATAGCTTCGTAAAATTCGCTTTTTGTTATGGTTTGTTTTAATCCTAAATAAATATAAGCATTTTCATCTGCTTCAACTACATACCAAAGCTCTGTTTTCCCATTATCATGTTCATTTATTTTTGCATATGCATCATCAGGATGAACTTGAATAGATAGTTTTCCTTTAGCATCAATATATTTTATTAATAATGGACTATCATTTTCTTTACATTTTGCACCTAATATTTGAGGGTTTTCTTTAAGATACTCATTAAGCAATTCATTATTAATTCTACTTATACCATCAGGATGCGTAGATAACTCCCAACTTTCAGCTACTATTTCTTTATCTGTATCATTTTTGTGATATTTACTTTGTAATTTATTTCCACCCCATAGATAGTCTTTATAGATAGGTGTAAGTCTATTAATCTTCTTCATCTAATCCCCTTTTTCAAACATAATGAAAAGAGGAATGATAAGCATATAGCCCTCATTCCCTTGTCTATACAAATACTATATGTTCTTAATGATTTCTTCTGTATAAGAATCAGGTATTCCTGCAGGATAATCTGTAACATTTGCTTCTTGCGAGAAAGAACCATAAGCTTCTTTTTCAACCATATATCCAAGATATGTTGGAGCAGTATATCCAAATACTAAACAAGCTTTAGCTTTGGAAGCTTCTTTAATTCTTAATCCAAGAATTGAACCAATCTCTCCAGGCACCACAACAATTTGTAAATCATTCATATTTAATATTCTGAACTTCATATCTCTTGTTCTATGTCCTGAACCTTCTTTAATTTTCTTATCAAAGCAAGCAATTCCTGTAACAAGAAGTTTAACTGTATCAAAATTCGTCTCTGTTTTAAGCTTTTCTTCGAAATCTTTTTTCTTTTCTACATATACATTTGCATCGACATCCCACTCTGCGTGATACTGTCCTTCTTTAATTTCGCAATTGTCTATATTTAAATCAACCCAATTAGAACTTCTCTTAGCAATCTGATCAACAATATTTGCTGCTTCTGTTTCAACTTCATCAAATAAATTGCCTTTACGATATTGTTTGTTTCCCATATCGCCAGCATTACCTTGAATCATCATCACAGGTACATTGTCTTTTTCTTCTAAAACTTTTCGTATTTCTCCAAATAAGTCAGCACTTAAATCCATATTATTTGGTCCTAAAACTGTACAATGATGAGCCATGTTAACTAATTCTGCGACTAATTTATCATCATGAAAGAAGCCTAATGTATGAATCCATTTATCTGACATTTTATTTTTGTCATTACGGTTTGAATATAAACCATCTACCAATGTCTTACGATATTTAACTTTTACTTCTTCTTTTTCTTTTAAACATGCTTCAATCACACATTTTGATACTTCATCAATAAATTTCTGTTGATACTCTGGATCTACAACACACGCAAGTCTATTTCCAGAAACAAGTGGTCCACTATGTGTATGTGCAACGTTTAAAATAATGTTTTCAGTATCAATATCTACTTGTTCATGGACTTTATCAATAATTTTATTATTTACAAATTCATCAAATCCAGCAACATCTATACCTGCAATCACAATCTTTTTATGATTCATTTCTAAGCACATTACTGTAACTGTAATAGGATCATGTACATTATGATAAACTTCAGTTCTTTGTGCATAACCACCCTGAAAACAAGGTCGATCTGGTGTGATATCTTTTCTACAAGTTGAAAATCTCATAAAAATCTCCTTATATATTTTGTTTAATTTGAATTATTTCTTCTTTTGTTGCTAATAATCTTGAAAAAGTACTTGCACTTCCTGCTGCTACACCTGTTATTAATGCTTCTTCATAATTACCATCACTTTGAATATATCCTGCAAGAAATCCTGCAACCATTGAATCACCAGCTCCAACAGAATTAATTAATTTTCCTTTTGGTGCATTTTGATAATGAATCTTTCTGTTAGAATCTAATAGCATTGCCCCATCTCTTCCTAAAGATACAAGCACATTTTCTGCACCTGCTTGTTGTAATTTCTTTGCATACTTTTCAATGTCTTCTTTTGTTTCAATAGATACACCAAACATTTCTTCTAATTCATCTTTATTTGGTTTTACTAAAAATGGTTTCATTTCTAATCCATATTCAAGATATTTTTTCCTAGTATCCAAGACTACTTTTGCACCTGTACTTTTTAGTTCCTGCATAATCCTTTGATAAATGTTTTCGGAGAGATTCTTAGGAACACTGCCAGATAAAACAATATAATCGTCTTTTGTCGCTATACTAAGCTTTTTAATTAATTTTTGAATATGATTTTCATTGATATTAGGACCTGTCGCATTGATTTCTGTTTCTTGTTCACTCTTTAGTTTTATATTAATACGATTGCATCCTTCATCTAGTGTTACAAAATCATGCTTGCAATGCATTTCGTCTAATTGGCGAACAATTTCTTTGCCTGCAAATCCCGCATCAAATCCTGTTGCTATAGTATCTATTCCAAGATTATTTAATACTAGAGATACATTTATTCCTTTACCCCCAGCAAGTATCAAATAATCTTTCATCTCATTTAATTTACCTAAAACGACTTGATCTATAGTAATGATGTAATCTAATGATGGATTTAAGGTAAGTGTATAAATCATAGTCTTAACTCCTTAAAAATATTAATCCTCGCTTGCAATTACCTTCAATTGAGAATAATCAAAATCTTTTACTTTCTTATCAGTGATTAAAGTCGCATCTGTAAGTTTTGCAAAAGAAATAGCAGATCTTAAATTAAATTTTGAAGAGTCAGCCACAACATAAGGAGTAACAGTTCTTTGAATTACTTTTCTTTTAATTTCTCCCTCATTCATTTGGGGTGTACTGAAACCCCCAACAATATCAATTCCATTTGCACCAACAAAACATTTTGTAAAATTGAATTCATCAATCATTCTTAGTGTTGTAAAACCAATTAAAGCTTCTGTTGTTCCTTTTACCGTCCCACTAATTACAAACGCATTTATTCCTCTTTCATTTAATGCCAATATGTGATTGATGCTGTTGGTAACCACAAATATATCTTTCGCATGAATATAAGGAATCATTTGAGCTGTTGTTGTTCCCGCATCAAGCCATACGATATCATGATCTTGAATTAAAGATGCTGCTAATTTTCCAATAATTTCTTTTTCTGCTGTTCTTTTAAAAGATTTAATCACAACAGGTGGTTCATCGATTTCGACTTTCTGAACTTTTGCACCACCTCTTGTGCGAATAATCAACTGATTATCTTCTAAGCTTGCAAGATCTCTACGAACCGTCGCAATAGAAACATCCAATCTTTCTGCTAAAGCTTCTACAGATAAGTATTCATGTTCCTGTAATAAATTAACGATTTGTTTCCATCTTTGAAATTGTTTCATATGCAAGCCTCATTCTTTCTTTTTGAATAATAGGCTTTAGAAACTCTAAAGCCTATTTTATTTTCTATTACTTATATTTTACGCTAGAATTCCTAAAGCATATGCTACAAATGAAACAATTAATGTCCATAGAATAACAGAAGTCATCTTTACCTTTTTCTTATTTAACAGGAAATAACTGATTGCTGTTAATAAGATAGGAATCATTCCAGGCATAATGCTATTCAATGTTGCTTGTAGTTCAGTTGTAATTTCACCAGAAGTAAATGTGATTGGTGTTTTAACGCTAATTACTGAAGGAATTAATGCGCCAACAACTGTTAAACCAAGAACTGAACAAGCTTCTGTAAAGATATTTAATTCTTTACCAAACTTAGTAATAACTTTTTGACCTGCATCATAACCCATACGGAAGAAACGAATACGAATCAAGAAGATTGCTAATGCATAAGCTAGCATAATGAATACACCAGTCATTGAATATTCAAGTGCACTATATGCCGCAATACCACCAAAGATTGTTGGTAATAATACCCAGAATACTGTGTCACCAATACCTGCTAAAGGTCCCATTAAACCAGTCTTAACGTTCTGAACTGCATCCATACCGTTAATACCTTCTTGTTCTTCAATCGCAAGAGCTGCACCAAGAATAATAGCGGATAGATATGGTTGAGAGTTGTAATATTTATAATGGTTATTTAATGCTGCTACATAATCATCGTCATCAGGATAAATCTTACGTAATGCTTTAGATAAAGTATAAACTACAGCAGGTGCAAGTTGTGTTTCATAGTTGAATACACTTACAGGCATTACCATCCAGCGAATACCAGCTTCTCTAACATCTTTCGCAGTTAAAATTGTTTTCTTCTCACTCATCTTCTAAACCTCCTGCAACTGTTGCAACATTATTTGCTTTTTCAACTTCATCTTTGAAGAATTTAAATGCCATTGCAAATCCAACTAAAGCTACACCTAGCATTGGAACACCAATGTATGCATATAACACAAATCCAAGAATTAGATAGTTAATATATTTCTTAGCTGGCATATAGTTAAGTAACATTGAAATACCTACAACTGGTAAGATTTTTCCGGCAACGTTTAATCCACCCATGAACCAATCAGGTAAAATAGCAATTAAATTATTTACTACATCAACACCAAGAGATACGGCAATTGCTACTGGAACAACATATTTTAAAATTTGCATTAATACACAAAGCCAAAGAATATTATTCATTGCTTTAAATTGTTTCTTATTAGCATATTTTTGAGACCATTGAGCAACAAAACCACTTGCAATTTTTTGAAGAATATCTAACTGTACAGACAGCATAGCTACTGGAATACCAATCGCTAAACCTGCATCCACTTTTCCACCTGCTACAATAGCAATTGGAACGGCAACAAGAGTTGCTACATTGTAATCTGGAACAGAAGCACCTGCTAGACCTACAACACCCATACTCATTAATTGAAGAGTACCACCAATGTAAAGACCTGTTTTAACATCCCCAAAAATTAAACCAAGTATCCATCCCATAACGACTTTACTAGTCAAGAACTGCAACTGTGGTCCACGTGCATCAAATGCACATATTGCAGCATACACAAGTAATAAAATAAATTGAATTGCTGTCATACCCTAATTTTTCTCCTCCCTTTCATTTTTAAATTAGCGTACTAAATTCCACCTTCGTATCAGTTGGAACATGCTGAACTGTTATATGGACTCCAAGATTTAATAGTTCTTTACAAGCATTTACTTCTTCTTCACTTAAGAATGCTCTTCTCGAACACTTGAAACCTTCTAATGATTCAGTTGCACCAATCTGTAAGTTAGGAATTTTAATTCCTTCTTTTACCAGTTTTAAAACTGTTACTGGACTTTTTGTAAGTAAGAAAATTTTCTGTCCTTCATATTTTCCTGCTTTCATATTTGCTAAAGCCGTGTCATAAGTGATGATTGATGCTGCCATACCAGCAGGTTTTGCAAGCATCATGGTTTGTTTTAAAACAGGACTATTAGCTGTCTTGTCATCAATAACCATGACGCGCTGTGCACCAGTCGTTCCAGCCCATTGTGTCATTACAATTCCATGTAATAACCTATTATCAATTCTCGTTAGGACTATATTCATATCGTTCTCCTTCGTTTCTTTACAATCAATATATGATTTTTTCAGGTATAGTCAAGGCCGTTTGAAAGCGCATTCATGTAATTATCACTCATAATTTGATTGTTTCAAAAATAATCAGAATCATTCAATCACACAATTTAACATTTTTATTGTTTTTTTCTTTACATAGCCATTTCACGCTTTTTACTAATATTTTTCGAATCAATTTTATGATTTTTTATTTATGGGAATTCTTCTAATTTATAAGTCTGAATTTGTTCTCTTTTTAATCATGAATGAATGATAAAATTGTAGAGAAAGCAGGTGATACTATGACAGAGAATAAATTATACGGTGAAAGCCAAAATATTGAATTCAAAAGAGAAATTCCTAATAATCATGAGAAATTCCTAAAAGATGTTATCGCTTTTTCAAATTCAAGTGGCGGAAAAATCATGCTTGGTATTGAAGATGATGGAACTGTTTATGGTATTGGAGACAAAAGTCCATTTAAATTATCTGATTCTATTTCAAATATGATTTCTGCGGCATGTACACCACAAATAGAACCTGCCATAGTTTTGTCATCTATTGATAATAAAACTATTATTGAAATAGATATTCCTGCCGGAAAATTCAGACCATATTATTTAAAAAATAAGGGAAAAGAATCTTCCACATATATCAGAATTAACGGAACAAGCAGAGTTGCTGATGAAATAAAATTAAAAGAATTAGAACTAGAAGGCAAAAAAATCTCTTTTGATTCAATGAGAGAAATAGGAAAAGATTATAGTGAAGAAAAAGCACTTGCATTGTGTAAAAAAATGAAGCAGATTGCTTTAAATGCATTTACAGATGATGAAACTAATTCTGTTAAGGAGCTATCAATAGAAAAACTAGTTGATTTTGGTATTTTAAGTAAAATCAATAATCACTTTTATCCAACATATAGTTTCAATTTATTAACAGACAATACAATACGATACGCAAAAATTCAATGTGCTTTATTCAAAGGAAATAACCGAGATGTTTTTATTGATCATAAGGAATTTGATGGACCAATATATGAACAAGTAGATGATGCTTATAATTTTGTTTTAAGACATATAAATATGGGTGCTACAATTAATGGCTTATTTAGAGAAGATACTTATGAATTACCAATTTCTGCAATAAGAGAAATGATTGCAAACGCAGTATTACATAGAAGTTATTTGGATCAATCCTGTATTCAGGTTTCAATATTTGATAATAGAATTGAAGTTTCTTCTCCAGGATCTTTATTTGGCGGTCTAGACATAAAAACAATGAAAATCGGAAAATCAACTTGTCGAAATGAAGCCATTGCCGAAGCTTTTCATTATATGAAAATTGCTGAAGCATGGGGAACGGGTATTCCACGAATTATTAGTAAATGTAATGAATATAATTTACCAAATCCTGAATTCGAAGAATTTGGTGAAGGATTCAAAGTTACTCTGTATCGAAAAGTAAGCAGTGAAGTAGAAAAAGTAAGCAGTGAAGTAGAAAAAGTAAGCAGTGAAGTGGAAAAAGTAAGCAGTGAAGTGGAAAAAGTAAGCAGTGAAATATTTGTCATTTATTACGACCAGCTTAGCTACGCTAATGTTTCGGATAAATTTATATCAAATATACAGGTAGTATTTTCATCATTTGAAAATTGTACTTTTAGTCAAAAAGATATCCAAGAATTATTGAATTGTTCTAAATCAAAAGCGACAAATATAATGAATGCCATGAAAAAAGCACAAATAATTACAAAAGTAGAACATCAAGGGTATGGAAAATATAAATTTATAAATAAGTAATATGTATATATGTTATGAAATAGTTGAGGTTGTATTTTAATTTACTAATGGTAGAATGTCATGGTTAATATATATTTATAAATTAATAGGAGAGGGATATGAATATAATTATTGCAGGTGGAGGAAAAGTTGGATCTGAATTAACAGGTAAACTATCTGCAGAAGGACATGAAATCACTTTAATAGATAATAATGCAGATGTACTTGAAAATATCATGAGTAAATATGATGTTATTGCAATTCAAGGAAATGCTGCAAGTTTAGATACTTTAGAAGAAGCTGGCATTCGTAAAGCTGATTTACTTATCGCTGCTACAAACTTTGATGAAATTAATCTTTTAGCTTGTTTTACAGCTCGTTCTATAAAGAAAAATATACATACAATCGGTAGAATTCGTAATCCAGAATATCGTAATCAAGCTTATGCAATGCGTGACTTATTTGGTCTGAATTTAATTATCAACCCAGAACGTCAAGCAGCAGATGAAATCGGAAGATTATTAAAATACCCTGGATTTTTAAAGATTGATACATTTGCTAAAGGAAGTAATGAAATTGTTACAATCAAAGTAACTGAAGAGAGCCCATTAAAGCGAGTTGCTTTAAAAAATCTATCCAATATATTTCATTGCCAGGTTTTAGTATGTGCTGTATTAAGAAATGGCAATTGCATTATGCCAGATGGTAATTTCGTACTTGAAATAGGAGATTTAATTTACGTTACTGCTTCATCAACAAATTTAAATCTTTTATTAAGAAGTTTAGGTATTATTACTCACAAAGTAAAACAAGTACTAATTGCAGGTGGTGGAAGAATCAGCTTTTACCTTGCACAGGAACTTGAAAAAGCAGGTATTGATTCATCTATTATTGAATCAAATAAAGAACGTTGTTATGAACTTGCAGAAGTACTTCCTAATACAACTATTATTTCTGGTGATGCAAGCAGTCAAGGTTTCTTAGATAGTGAAGGTATTGAAAACTATGATGCTTTAGTTACTTTAACTGGACTTGATGAGTTAAATATCGTTATGTCTCTTTATGCAAATTCCCGAAAAGTACCACAAATTATCACTAAATTAAGTCACGCTGAATATAACCGTATCTTAGATGATTTACCAGTAGGAAGTGTTATTTCTCCTAAAGAATTAATATGTAATACTATCATCCGTTATGTTCGTGCTATGCAAAATACAAAAGGCGCAGCTCTAACAATTCATTCTATTGCTAAAGGTCAAGCAGAAGCGATGGAATTTGTTGTTGATAGCAACACAAGATACTTAAACAAACCACTAAAAGATGTTCCAACAAAAGAAAATGTACTACTTGTTAGTATTTCTCATGGTTCTAATTCTGAAATAGCTACTGGTAGTTCTATGTTCCATGTTGATGATACAGTTGTTATCGTTACAAATGAAGCAACGAAAATACATGAATTAAATGATATTTTTGAGGATTAATTTTTATGAATTATAAAATGATATCTAGAATTATTTCTTTTCTTCTATGTATTGAAGCTATTTTCATGATACCAGCCACTTGTATTGCTCTCTATGACAATGACTTTACTTCATTAGTTGCCTTTTTAAGAACGATTGTAATTATCTTAGTTGTTGCCTTAATATTCTGGCTATTATCAAGAAATGCAAATACAAGATTTTATTCAAGAGAAGGCTTAGTTACAACAGGTATATCTTGGATTGTAATGTCCATGCTAGGATGTTTACCTTTCTATATTTCCGGTCAAATACCAAGTTATATAGACTGTTTATTTGAAATTGTATCTGGTTTTACAACAACTGGATCCAGTATTTTAACTAATGTTGAAGAATTATCCAGAAGTTTATTATATTGGCGCAGCTTTTCACACTGGGTAGGTGGTATGGGAGTACTTGTATTCCTAATGGCAGTTGTTCCACTAAGTGGCAAAAGTGATGGTTTCACCCTTCATATTCTTAGAGCAGAAAGTCCAGGACCAAGTGTAGGAAAGCTTGTCCCTAGAATGAAGAAAACAGCCTCTATTCTTTATTTAATTTATATTGGGTTGTCTATCTTGAACTTAGCATTCTTATTAATTGGCAAGATGCCACTATTTGATGCAATATGTACTACATTTGGTACAGCTGGTACCGGTGGATTTGGTATTAAAGCAGATTCTATGGCAGGATACAGTCCTTATCTTCAAAATGTAACAACAGTATTTATGTTACTATTTGGTGTTAACTTTTCTTGTTACTACCTGTTATTAATTGGACATATTAAAGATGTGTTTAAAGATGAAGAACTACGTTACTATATTGGTATCGTTTTAGGAAGTATCATCTTAATTGCAATAAATATACGCTCTTTGTATCCAACCCTTGAAGAAACAATTCGTACATCCGCTTTCCAAGTTTCTACGATTATTTCTACAACAGGTTTTGCTACTACAGACTTTGATTTATGGCCTTCATTTTCTAAGGCTATCTTATTATTCTTAATGCTACTAGGAGCATGTGCCGGTAGCACTGGTGGTGGATTTAAAGTATCTAGACTTGTCTTACTATTAAAGAGTCTTCGTAGAAATATTCATGAAAATCTACATCCAAATGAAATACGTAAAATACGTATGAATGGTGCAAATGTAGATGAAAAAATAATTAAAACATTAAATGGTTATTTAATGGCTTATGTTCTAATTATTATCATCAGTTTTATCATTATTTCTCTTGATGGATTTGATGTTGAAACTAACCTTTCAGCAATATTTGCTACATTCAATAACATCGGACCAGGTTTAAAAGCGTGCGGTCCTTCACTAAGTTTTGCTAATTTCAGCCCATTATCCAAATTAGTCATGATTGGTGATATGCTTGCAGGAAGACTAGAAATATTCCCAATCTTAGTATTGTTCTCAAAGAGTACATGGAAAAGAAAGTGATTATTGACCACTTTCTTTTCTTTCATTTAAATTATACTTTTTCTAATACTTTATTAACTTCAGCAATAGTACTTCTAGTACATTCGGCTATCAATTGAGCAGGAAGATTCTTTTTATACATTGCAAGAATCGTTTCTATCTTTTCATCGTGCTTTCCTTGTTCTAGGCCTTCATCATATCTTGTCTTGCCATATGCTTTCTCATTGTATTCTGTTTCTAATATGGACATAACTGCACCTCTTTCTTTCATTAACAGTTCATAGATGCTATAT
>JABLTN010123618.1_pt1 | contig 24032 bp, 24 predicted proteins | sample 7160141 | NCBI WGS metagenome assembly JABLTN01 (sample SAMN14651226, study PRJNA627086) | human gut metagenome | isolation source: feces | host: Homo sapiens | reverse complement strand
TATATATTATTCTTTATTATATTCTTTATTTTCTTCATTTTTTTTCTTCCTCTTATCTTTAATCAAAATATATTTTATTATCAATTTATGCATTAAATCCTTAACAAAAAAATTTAAATTAAATATAATAATAACTGAGTAAATATAATACATAGGAAATTTTTTATTTTTTTCTCTAATTCTTTTATTTTTAATTTTATAATAATTATTATATGATTTTAACTTTTTTTGAAACTTTTTTGAATTATAATAATCTTCTAACTTGTCTATTGAAACCACAATTCCTTTTTTATAATTATTTTTTATATACTCTGCTATCAATTCTTGTTTTCCAGCATTTGATCTAGATATACTATTAATTGATAATCTATATTTAAATAATATTTCTTGACAATTAGCAATTTTGAACCCTTTTGTTATTGCTCTAATAATAAAATCATAATCTTCACAAGAAAAAACTTCTCTATAGCCAAGATTTTTTTCAAAAACTTCCTTTTTAGCTAACCACGTTGGATGTGGTACACAATTATTAATTTTAAGCATTTTTTTCACATATTGAGGATGTTCTGGATAATGTGCTACATATTTATCATTTTTATTGAAAAATACTCTCATATTACATCCAACTAAATCATAATTATTCTTTTTTAAAAAATCTAATTGTTTTTCTATTCGTTCAGGCATTGAAATATCATCTGCATCCATTCTAGCTATATAATTTCCAGTAGTTTCTTTTAATGCTTTATTTAAGCTTTTCGTGAGCCCGATATTTTTTTGATTTATAAAAAATTTTATTCTATTGTCTTTATATGATTTTATAAAATTTTCTTTCCAATATTCACAAGGATTATCTAATACAATTATAAATTCTATATTTTTATATGTTTGATTAAGTATTGATTCTATTGAAGACTTTAATTGTTCCTTATCTTCATTATAAACCGACATAATTATACTAACTTTATCTTCCACTTATTTTCACCCTTTACTATCTTTATATAAAATATATTTGTTGTATATTTTTCTATTTATATCATATATAGAATGATTTATATTAAATAATAATAAAATAGAATATATATAAAACATCGGGAACTTATTTGATCTACATCTAGCTCTTAAATCTTTAATTTTACAATAAGAATTATATTTTTTTAATTTTTGTGTAAATACTTTTGAATTTATAAATTCATCAATCTCTTCTTTTGAAGCAATTTTTCCTTTTCTATATTTTTTTCTAATATACTTGGATATCAATTCTTGTTTTCCAGAATTACTTCTGGAAATACTATTAGGAGATAATCTACACTTATATAAAACTTCAGGAACATTCCCCAACTTAAATCCCACCATATTAGCACGCAACAAAAAATCATAATCTTCACATGCAAATATATTTCTATACCCATTAATTTCAAAAAATACTTCTGGTTTGGATAACCATGTTGGATGTAAAATACAACTCTTATATTTTAAAAGTTTAGTTACATTCTCTGATTTTGTTGGATATTTTGCTAATTGTTGATTTTCATTATCATAAAAATATTGCATATAACATCCTACTAAATCACAATCACTATTTTTTAAATATGTTAATTGTTTTTCTAACCTATCAAGTATTGATATATCATCTGCATCCATTCTAGCTATATAATTTCCTGTTACTAATTTCAATGCCTTATTTAAACTTAAAGGCAAACCTAAATTTTCTTTATTTACTACTAATTTTACTCTTGAATCATTATAACTTTTTATAAAATCAATTCTCCATTGTTCTTTTGGATTATCTATCACAATAATAAATTCTATATTCTTATATGTTTGATTTATTATTGACTCAAATGATTCTTTCAATTCTTCTTTTGATTCTTTATATACTGTCATTATCACACTAATTTTATCTTCTTCCATCACCTATCAATTCCTTACCTTTTTTATCATTTTCTTTATTTTTAACCAATAAATAAATTCCTAAAATATAGAAAGTTATTATCTCTGCACCTTTAAATTGTATTAGACTTATTATTAAATAGGCTACTAGATATGCTACTATCGGGTTTTTAATAATTTTTCTCCATTCCCTTTTTAAAAAAATAGATATTACTGTACAATAAAAAATTAAACCAATTATTCCAAAATCTAATAACATTTGAAAAAATAAATTATGAACATTATCTTCCCCATACCACAAATTCGAAACATTTTTTACAGCCAAAATTGCGTTTCCAGCTCCATATCCAAAAGGATTTTTCAAACATGCTTCACCGACATATTTCCACATTCTTATTCTTCCCTGTGAACCTCCATCTTTTCCTATATTTACTAATCTATCTATCATATTATCTGCTATTCCTGTATAGGCAAATACAACAACAATTATTGATAAGGTTATTACTAACATTAATATTACAAATAATATTTTTTTTGTATTCCCATTTCTCTTCAAATTACTAATTTGATTTAATATTAAAAAAATAAATCCCATTATATCTATTATCATTCCAACTCTACTAGTTAATAATATTGATATTAATAAACAACCAGATAAATATAGATATCCTCTTTTAGGTTTATTTATAAAGAAAAAAGAAAATAAAGCAGTCCATGTAGCTTCTAAATTTTGTCCTCCTGTAAAAATACTTTTATACTCCGGATGTTGATTAGATGGATTATTAATAAAAAACAATATTGTATCCTTATTTTTAACAATATTAACTAAAACCAATATTAACGAAATTGTTGCTACTTTTTGTATCAAATCTATCCATTCATAATATTCTATATTTTTTCCTAAATTATATACAGTTATTAAAATTAAAAATGAAAAAATATAATCAAACATTAGTCTTTCTATTCCATATGAAAAAGCACTAATTACTGATACAAATATCATATATATTAAGAAAATAAATAAAATTTTTGATGGTATTTTAATTTTCTTTTTTAATATCAACATCACTATGCACATAACTATTAATGCTCTATATAATTTTATATTTATTGTTCCAATACTAATAACATTTAATTTTGGTAAACAAAATGACAACAATATTATTCCCATTAAAATCTTAGTTTTATTTATATTTTTTAACTGTTCCATATTTTCCTCTTTTAATCATATTTTTTTAAATATTTTATATATAATTGCTCCATTTTTTTTGCAGCATATTTTATATCAAAATCTGTTTTACTGATTTTTTTATAAGATTCCACTCTATTAATGCTTTCATTATTTTTAATATATTTTTTTATATGTTCTGCCCAAATACAATTTGGTTCTTTCAAATCTAAATAATCAATTTGATCTATTATATTTACTTCCTTTGTTATTGAATTTGACATCACACAAACCAACCCTGAAGTTTGTGCTTCAATTCCTGTAACAGGTAATCCTTCATACAAAGAAGGAAATAAAAATAAATCCATAGCTGAATAATAATCTTCTGTATTTTTCTTTACTCCTTCAAAAATAATATCATTATCCAATTTGATTTTTTTTACTTTTTCTCTAATTTTATTTTCCAATTTTCCTTCACCTAATAAAATCAACTTTGCATCTATTTTTTCTTTTATTAATTCATGAAAAATTTCTATAACTCTTTCATGATTCTTTTGTAATTCAAATCTTCCAATATTCCCTACTAACAATGTATTTTCATCAATTCCTAATTTCCTTCTTATTTTTTTTCTAGCTTGTTCGTTATATTTAAATCTTTCTGTATTAATTGCATTTGGAATAAATATAAATTTTCTATTTTTAAATAAATACTCTCCCGCCTTATCGGAGCAAGCAAAATTCACATTAGACTGATATTTAGAAAACTTACTTAGCATATGCAATATATAGCCTTTAATAGTTTTTTCGTAATCACTATTATGAGCATGAGCTATTCTTACAGGCACATTATGTCTTTTGGCAATATTTAAGTAAACTGGCATCATACTTTGCATATTACCATGAACAATTTTATATTCTTTATGTTTGATAAAAAACTCATTCAAATCTTTAACATATTTTAAAAAATTTTTATCATCCTTATATGTAAATCTATAAATTTTTCCTCCTAGTTTTTCAATTTCATCATCATAAAATCCTCTTTTTTGGCTATGTACAACAAAATCGAACTGAATCTGTTCACGATTTATATTTCTATATAAATTCATAATAAAATTTTCTATACCAGCTGGTTGCATAATTGGCACAAATTGCAATATTCTTATAGGTTCATTTTCCATTTTTTCCTACCCTCATTCCAATATATCTAGCTCCCATATCAGGGAAAAATCTAAATATAATTATATAATTTTTATCTCTTATTGCCTCTTTTATAATAAATTTAGCTAATCCACCACCTGCACTTGTACTTTTAATATTAATCTGTGGTTCTTGTTTCAAAAATTGTCCATATGTTTTATACCTTTTATATGTCTCTTTAAAAGTGAAATTATGTGAGTGAATAATTTCTGAATCTGCACAATATTTTATCTTATAACCATTTATTATTAATTTATAAGCAATATACATATCTTCATTAGTTGGTAAAACTTTTCCATCGTACCAATTTAGTTTTTCAAATACCTCTCTTTTTATTGCAGAAGATGCATCAGAATAAAAGAACGTATTCATCCCTAATTTTTCTATGTCTTTTTTAGTCTTTATTATAGAATTTTTAGGATAGTTTTTCTTTCTAGTATAATATTCTATAGATTTCTTATCATCGCAAATTTGTCTACTATATGTAGCTTCAGCTTCATTTTCTTCAATTGGTTTTATTAATTTTTCAAGCCAATCATTTTTTCTTATTATTACATCCTGTGTAATAAAAACTATAATATCGGCATTTGATTCTTTTGCTTCATTTTCTCTTGTCAAACTATGTGAAAATTTTTTTGCTTCTATTTTTTTATATAAAACTTTATTATTTTTTTCTTTTATTTGTTCTACTAACTTTTCTGTATTATCTTTTCCTTTTGTTATAATATATCTAATATTATTGATATTTCCATACTTACTTTGTAACTCTATGCTTTTTTGTAAATCAACAATATAATTTTCTGCATTATATAATGGACAAATTATATCTATATTCATTACATTGCTCCTTCTTTTTTAATTACTGATATTATTGTTTTAAAAAATATTTGAATATCTAATTTAAATGAAATATTATCAACATAATATAATTCCATTTTCATTCTTTCTTCATATGTAATATCGCTTCTTCCATTAGCTGCCCAATATCCTGTAAGTCCTGGTCTCACACTCAAAAATTTATCTTTATTTTCGCCATATTTTTCAATTTCACCATCTACTATTGGTCTTGGTCCAATAAGACTCATATCACCTTTTAGTACATTTACAAATTGTGGAAGTTCATCTATGCTTGTTTTTCTTATAAATCTACCTAATCTTGTAATTCTTGGGTCATCTTTTAACTTATGGTTTTCTTCAAATTCTATTTTTGCTTCTTCATTTTGTTCTAAATATTCTTTTAATTTTTTATCAGCATCTATACACATTGATCTAAATTTATAAATTCTAAATTTTTTTCCATCTTTTCCATATCTTAGATGTTCATAAAACATTGGCCCATCATCTTCTTTAAGAACTTTTCTTGCTATATAAACAGCCACAGTTATAGGAACTAGTAGAACACACCCTACTAATCCACCTAAAATATCTATCAATCTTTTTACTACTTTATATAAAACTTTTCTAACTTCTACTTTTTCTTTTATATTTGGTTGTACAATTGCTTCGTCCACAATAATATTGCTTTCGCTGACATTTGCATTCATAATACATCCCCCTTATAAACTTGCTCAAATACAACTTTATTATATATTATAACTCTCTTCTTTTCAACCTTTTTTGTGTCATTTTTCGATATTTTTTTACTAAAGAAGTCTAAAGTACTATTGTTTTCAATACTTGAGACTTCTCTAGTAATTTTTGCATATTTTATTTATTATATCCAGTCTTTTTTATTATACTGTTACTTACACTTTTTACAGTTTCAGATGGTGTATAATCCTCTTCTCCAAATGCTTCTTTATGTAGTTGTGTTACATTGCTTTCTAGTGTTACTGGTATTCCATACCATCTATCCATTGTTATTCCTTTTGTTTGATATGGCCATCCAATGCTTTCTCCTACTTTGTATTTTGCCATACTAGGTACCATTGATATTATATCTCCTGATGTTATGTTTGTATATACAGATGGTAATATTTTATCTGCAAATGCATTTATTTGTGCTACATTTTTTGTTTTTAGTTTGTTAAACATTGCTTCGATTACTGTTCTCATTCTTTCTGTTCTTTTGTAATCTCCACCTGATGTGTATCTAATTCTTGAGTAAGCTACTGCTTGTACTCCATCTACATTATATGTTCCTGCTTGTGTTATGTGGTTTGAGGCTTTTCCTGTTACTTTTGATGTTTCATCTATATATCCATTTATATATTTTGTTTCTTCAGTTGTTATATTTAATGTTACTCCTCCTAGTTGGTCTACTGCTTTTGCAACTGAGTCGAAGTTTACTGTTACGAATTCTTTTATGTTTAAGTCTAAGTTTTTGTTAAGTGTGCTTATTGCTAGTGGTGCTTCTCCATATGAGTATGCATGTGTTATTTTATCTAGTCCATGTCCATCTATTTTTACATATGTATCTCTATATACTGATATTAGTTTTATATCTCCTGTTGAGTTATTTATACTTGCAATTATTATACAGTCACTTCTGTTTCCTATTCCATAATCATCTGATCTACTGTCTACACCAAATATTGCAATATTTCTATAACCTGATAGATTTTCTTTTGCTTCTTGTGATATTCCTAAATCTTCTTCATTTAAATCTATTTTTTGCATTTTTCCTAATTTGTTATTTACATACCAGAACATTGCTCCTACTAGTATGGCTAATATTATTACTAGTGTTAAAACTATTTTTCCAAATAATTTTAATTTTCCATGTTTTTTCTTTGTTTTTGATTTTGTTTTTTGCATATTATCACCATCTTTTCTGAATGCTTTTGGTATTTCTTCCTCTTCTTCTATTCTTTTTGTTTGTTTTTCTCTTCTTCCTTCGCTGTGTTTTCCAGCCATTTTAAATCGCCCCTTTTTCTTTTTTTATTTTATCGATTATAGTTTATTTGGATTCAGTTAGTATTAACTTGATGCCCATCTAAACATTTTTATATCATTATATTTTTTTAGTACTTGTTTGTATTTTTCATATTCTTCGTCCCACAGTTCTTCTGGTACTTTGTCAAATGCTGTAAATATTTTTTCTGCTTCTGTTAAGTATATTACTTGTTCTTGTGGTGACATTGCTTGATATTGTTTTGCGAATTTATTTAGCTTGTCTAACATTTCGTTTGCTTCTATAAAGTCCCAAAAGTCTTTTACTTTTAGTCCTAATAGTTTTATTTGCATTACTGCATATAATACCAAAGCAAATACTATGAATATTAATACATATACTATTGCTAGTAATCCCATCTTTCTACCACCTTTTTTGGTTTTTTTCAATTGTGCATTTTAATTGTAACATATATGATTTTTTTTTGCAATTTTTTTTGGGTATTTTATTATATTTTGTCGTTATTTTTTTATCGCATCAAAAAAAGTGCCTATTTTTAGCTTTTTATAAGCTTTTAGGCACTTTGATTTTTACTGTTTTTTTCTAAAAAATAATATAAAAATTGTTATTATAGCAATAATAAGTAATATTGTTAATGCACTTATAATTATTTTATAGTTTTTGTTATTATTTGTTATGTCTTTTGTTTCATAATATTGAAATGTTCCATCTTTTTTGTCATATTTATAATAATTATATTCACCATCGTTTAAATTCATTGCATATACAACAGCGAATCTATCATCTATTTCGTATGCATTATATTCTTGGTCATCTATTATTATAGTTGTTTTATTATAGTTATTTAATTCTCCGTCTGTAATAAATAAAGTTAACAATTTTGATGTTGTTTCATTGTATATTTTATAAGTATTATTGTTATATACTGCTGTCATTGTTTTTCCATTTTCATCTTTTATACCAATTATTGTAAGTTTAGTTATTGGGCTTTCTAATGCTGGTATGTCTATTTCATTTATTTTTATACTTGTGTCTTCATATGAATTTAATTTTGGTAGTTCTTCTCTATTTTCTATTACAGTATATTCTTTTTCATTTATTTTTATTTTAATTGATTTTCTTTCCTCTTGTGTTTGTTCTGTTTTTTCTTGTTCTTCCTCTTTTTCTTCTTGTTTATTTTCTGTTACTTGATTTTCTGTTGTCGAATTTGTCTTATCTGTTTTTTTATCTTCATTCTGTTTTGATGTTTGTGTTTGAGGACTATTAGTATTTGTATTTTGATTTGGTTTTGACTGTGGCTGTTGATTTTGTGTTGTTCCTCCATTTTCTGTGTTTGGCTTTGAAGAAGGATTGCTTGGAGTTGGTGCAGGAGTTGGTGTTGGAACTGGGGTTGTTTTTGCCGTTACTGAAATTGTTTTTGAAGATGATATGTCTGTATTTTTGCCATCTTGAGTTGTTACATCTCCTGATACTTTAATATTTATACTTCCTGTTCCTTTGCTATTGCAAGTAATACTAAATGTTTTTGTTGTATTTAATGCATCTTCTGTTGCATCTGCATAACTTTTTGTAACTCCATCTGTCGCTCCAGATGCTGTTATTTTTATATTCCATGCGGCAACATTTGATATTGTAACTTTTATAGTAACATTGTTTCCGCTTTCTACTGAAGATGGTGCACTAATTGATACACCACTAGCAGCCAATACTACTTGTGGGAATATTAGCATTATTGCCAATATTAATGTTATATATATTTTTTTCATATTTACTGATATTCCTTTCTTACAAGGTGCAAAATTTGATCAAAAATATTGCATTTCACAATTATTTTTCAAACTTATCTCCTTATTTTATTGTTTTATATTATTTATTCCTAATAAATGTTGTCTTAATTTTAACAAATCTGCTGAATTTATTGTGTTTCCGTTAACTAATGCTGCAGCTTTTTTATTTGATCCTTTTAATTCTAATGTACCTATTAAGTGTTGTCTCATTTTTAAAAGGTCTGCTGAATTTATTTTTCCATCTCCATTTATATCCCCGTATATAACTACTGTATATTTTTCTACCCCATAAGAAATTTCTGTACCTGTTGATATGATATTTGTTGATGTTTTTATATTAATATCTTTGTTTTGTAATTTGTTTTTTATGTTATTTATTGTTTCTCCAACAACAAATCCGTTAGTAAATTCATTTTCTATTTTATAATTTGCTTTGGTTAGATATTCTTTTAGTGTTGTATTGTTTTGAGCTTTTGCAACTATTGTATATGAAAATGTGTTGCTTATTCCTCCATATGTTACGGTCACATTATATTCTCCTGGTTTTGTTGAATCAAATCCTGATATTGTATAATCTTTAATTTCTTTTTGTTCTTTAGTATAATTTGCAGTTACTTTCATTCCTGTTACATCTAGTTTTTCGCCTACTATATATGTAGTTTTTTTAGGAGGTACTATTGATAGTGATTTTAAGCTATTTACTGTTTCTTTTTCTTTTACAACAATAACTCCATCTGTTTTTCTTCTTAACATTACATAGATTTTATTTTTTATTGATGTTAAACTTAAGTTCCCAGCACTTGCAGCATTGTCTACATTTTTTCCTTCTTGTTCTATTTTTTTTGTTTTTTCATTGTATGCATATAATATTGTTTTTCCATTTTGTGTTTCTGAAATTTCTGTCGCTAATATATAGAGATTTCCTTGTGATACTGTTACTTTTGGATCTCCTAATTCTATATTTGTATTTATTGTTTCAAAGTTTGTTCCATCAAAAGCAACCATTCTCATTGTTTTATTATTTGTATCACTTCCTAATACAAAATACATTTTATTATTTAATGAAACAACATCATATTGGTTGGCATTCATTGTATTTGGTATCTCTTTGAATTTTTTATCTTGTAATTCATATAGTCTTATTTTGTTATTAGCTTGTCTACATGTAACATATGTTTTATTATTTATATTTTCTATTGCTGTTATTCCAATTAAGTCCCTAGAGTTTCCTTGATAATAAATTCCTACTAATTCAAATTTATTATTATTTAATTCGTATAACGATGCTTTTTGACTTTCTGTATTTACCGTTAAATATATTTTGTGATTCAATATTTTGTATGCATATGAACCATTATTATTAACCATTTCTGTTACTTTGTTCCATCCATTACTATATTTGTATAATATAATTTTATCAAAGGTTGATACCAATAAATATAGTTCATTGTCTAAATTTAATAAAGATGCTTTAGTTAAATTATTGCTGTTTTCTATGTTGGATATGTTTATGTTTGTCCATATATCTTTATCATATGTATGCGTATATATTTTATTATTGCCAATACTTACTGTATAAAGTTTATCATCATATGAAATTGTATCGATGTTTTTTATTAAATATTCATTTTCTCCTGTTTCATCTTTAAATTTTGTATCTTTCCATATGTCATAATCTGCTACATCTGGTATTGTTACATCTAATGTCATTGTGTTGCCTTCACTACTCGATATGTTTTTTATGACTATTCCAGAGTTTGTTCCATCACTATATGTTAATGCTCCTTTTGTTATATTTAGGTCACTTGAACCTATTGATGTTTTTTCAGCTTCTTTTGAATATGCTGCATTATAGATTTCATTTCTTAGTGTGCTATCATCTTTTTTTCCAGACTCTTCTCTAAAAACATATATTCCTGTTTTTCCTTTGTTATTGCTTAATCCTGTTACTGTGGTATCCACTCTATATATAATAACTCCAGAATGTCCAATTACTCTGTCTAGATGATCCATATCTTCTGATTTTTTTCTAAATTCTACTACAAATAATTCATATTCATTTAATGGTGATTTCAATATATATGCTTGATTTCCATTTGGATCATCTTGTGTATTTAATGTTAGTGTTTGACTAGTAGTTATTGTATCAATTGTTAGCCAATTTGTGTATTTCATTCTTAAATATGCTAATGGATATGACATATTTTTGCTTACTCCTCCCATTATATCCCATGTATATACAGGATATGAACTTGGTGTAGATGTGTATAAGTCTGGATATCCTAATGAATGTAAAAATTCGTGTGTTATTACTCCTGCTCCATTATTTTCCAATGTATATGTATTTAGCATATTATATGTTCCTATCTTTTTGTTTGACCAATTTTTATCTGCTCCATAATCGCTTTTATGGCTTACAAATGTTGAATTTGATTCTGCTAATGCTGTACCACCTTTTAGGATTATTGATACATTGTCTATAAAGCCATCATTATTATAGTCTATAATTTCATTTGTTTCTTTTATTGAATCTACTATGTTATCTATTATTTGATAATCTAAGTTATTTTTGTCTAAACCATCACTGGTAAATGGTAATTCGAAGGGTATAATTTTTGTTCCATCATATTGTGGAAATATGTTTTTTAGGTTAAATTTTCCATATGATACTTTATTTAGATATCCTTTTACTGCTAGTTCGTTTGTTCCATTGTACATTTCCATTATTTTAGTAGTATTTTTTTCTAAATATTCTTTTCCTTCTGTATCTCCTTTAAAGTATGCTAAAAAAATTACATTTGCAAAGTTTTCTTTTGGTTTGTCTGATGATTTTGCATATGTAAATAAAGGCATTATTATTGCTCCTATCATTATAATAATTAATGCTAAATTTGTTATTTTTTTCATATTTTCTGTCATTCCTTTCTTTCAAGGCACAAAATTTGATTGAAAATATTGTATTTTACAATTATTTTTCAGACTTTTCCCCTTTTTTTATTTTCTTATCTTAAATATATCATATAATATTTTTTTCGACAATATTTTTCAAAAATTATTTTTTGTCATTTTTTTACATATTTAAAAAGTGCCTATTTTTAGCTTTTTATAAGTTTTTAGGCACTTCGTTTTTTATACTTTATGCATTTGCTTTTAGTTTGCAAATTTCATAATTCATTCTGCTATGTTCTAATGCATTTTTGTTTTCGTAATCTCTTAGCATTTTTATTTGTTCTTTGTAATTTCTAGTTTGTCCATCTAATATTTTAGCTGTATTTATATTTATCATTATATCTACTTTTTCGTTTATTATTTCTAATGTTGGTTTTATTACATTGAACACTTCATTTTTTAACACGCTGACATCTTCTTTTACTTCTTTTAGTTCTTTCTTTAAAGTTGTAACGTTTGTTTTTAGCCCTGCTACGTCTTGTTTTAACACTGTTACGTCTTGTTTTAATTCTGCAACATCTTCTTTTAATACTGTTACGTCTTGTTTTAACACTGTTACATCTTGTTTCAATTCTGCAACATCTTCTTTTAATACTGTTACATCTTGTTTTAATTCTGCAACATCTTCTTTTAACACTGTTACGTCTTGTTTTAATTCCTTTATGTCTGCTTCCATAGAGTCTAGTTTCTGCAATACTATTTTTTCAAATTCAGCACTCATACTATCCCTCCTTTCCTTATTTAATTTCCTTTTCTTTTCTCTTTTGCTTCTAGAATAAAGTTTAAAGTTTGAAGCAATAATATGAATTTCGAATTAAATTTTCATATTGAAATCAATTTTTTGAAGCAATAATTTTTATACTTATGTATAAAAATATAACTTAAAGATTAAAAAGGTATGGTTATATATTACCACACCTTTTTTCAAAAAACAATATTTTTCACAAAATTTTCACATTTTTATTATTTATTTTCTAATCTTTTTTCATTTTCAATTATTGTCATTATTATTTCAACTGTTTTCTCAAAATCATCATTTTTTATAACATAATCATATAGTTTTATTTTTGATTCTTCATATTCTAGTCTTCCTAAACGGATTTGCATTTCTTCTTCTGTTAAATTGTCTCCTCTATTTTCAAGTCTTCTTCTTAATTCATCTTTATCTACTTTTAAAAATATTGTAACAATTTTTGTGTCTTCTTTTAATAATTTTACTAGGTTTTCTGTTCCGTTTACTTCTATATCTTTTACTATTATTTTTCCGCTTTGAATTTTATCATTCATTAATTTTCTTGATGTTCCATAGTAATTTTCGTGATGTAAGTCATATTCATAAAATTCGTTGTTTTTTATTTTTTCTTCAAATTGTTCTTTTGTTATAAAATGATATTGTATTCCTTCTTCTTCTCCAACTCTTGGATTTCTAGAAGTAAAAGATGGAAGTGATTCTACTTCTTCCATTCTTTTTATTAATTCTTTTTTTATTGTGTCTTTTCCTGCTCCTGAAACTCCAGATAGTATTACCAACATTTTTGTTTTTCTCCTTTTTGATTTTTATTAGTTTTCTTCACTTTCTTCGTTTTGTTCTTCAGTTGTTTCTTCTGCTTTTTCATTTTCTTCAACTGCATTTTCTGAAGTTTCTTCTTGTTCATCTTCTCTTATGATATTAACTTTTCCTTCTGCTATTTCGTTTGCAGCTATTGTTACTGGTGATTTGTCTTTTATTTTTATTAATGGTTCGTCTCCTTCTGCTATTTGTCTAGCTCTTTTTGATGTTGCTATAACTAATTCATATCTGTTTTTTGCTTTTGTTAATAATTCTGTAACACTTGGTTTTATTATCATTGTTTATACCTCCACTTTTTTATTAATTTTCATCTGTTAATTGTGCAGATGCTGCTGTTAAGTCTTTGTCTAATCTTCCTGCAACTGTTTCTGGTTGCACTGCTGATAAAATTACGTGACCTGAGTCCATAATTAAAACTGCTCTTGTTCTTCTTCCACATGTTGCATCTACTGCTGTTTTGTTGTCTTTCGCCTCTTGTACCATTCTTTTTATTGGTGCTGATTCTGGGCTTACTATTGCTACTATTCTTTCTGAAGAAACTATGTTTCCAAATCCTATGTTTACTAATTGCATATAACTCAATCCTTTCTATTCTATATTTTGTACTTGTTCTCTTATGTCTTCTAGTTGTGTTTTTATTTCAATAACTCCATTTACTATTTCTAAGTTATTGGCTTTTGAACCTATTGTGTTTGTTTCTCTATTCATTTCTTGAATTAAGAAGTCTATTTTTTTTCCTTTTGGTTCTTCGTTATTTGATGTTATTAAGTTTCTAAATTGAAATATATGACTTTTTAGTCTTGTTATTTCTTCTTCTATTGAGCATTTATCGGCATATATTACAACTTCTTGTGCTAGTCTAGATTTGTCTACATCTTCTGTTTTTAGTATTTCTTTTATTCTCTTTTCTAATTTTACTACATATTCTTCAATAAGTCCAGTAGATTTTTTAGATATTTCTATTATTTTGCTTTCTATTTTGTTTATTCTTTCTAATAAATCTTGTGCAATTTTTTCTCCTTCTGTTTTTCTCATTTGTGATATTTTGTCTGTTGCTTCTTGTGTAAGTTCTATTACTTCTTGTTTTATTTTTTCATCTTCTTCATCTACTTTTATTGATAATATGTCTGGTAGTTTAGCTATTTCCATGACTTCTATTTTGTCTGATATTTGTTCTTCTTGTGCTAGTTCTTTTAGTTGATTTATATATAATTTTGCAAGTTCTTTGTTTATTGTTATGTTTCTGCCCTCTTGACTACCATTTTCATATGTTATATATACATCTACTTTTCCTCTTTTTATTTTTGATGATATTTCTTTTTTAATTTCATCTTCTAAGTAACTTAATGTTTTTGGCATTTTTATTGTTATATCTAAATATCTATGGTTTACACTTTTTATTTCCATTTGATATTCTCTTTTTTCTTTTGATAATGTACTTTTTCCAAAACCAGTCATACTTTTAACCATTGTTTTTTACCTCTTTTTTTGTTTTTTTCTTAGTTGTTTTATTTTCTTGTTTATTTGTTTTTTCTTTATTTTCTATTTCTTCAACTTTTTCTTTACGTTTTTTAGTTGCTTCTTTTTTTATAGGTTCTTCTTTTTTAACAATTTCTTCTATATCGCTTAAACTTTTTTCTACTTCTTTTCTTCCTTTTGTATATATAACAATTGATTTTAAAACAAAGTATATTGCAAATACATATGATACTGTTGATGAATATGAATTAAATTGAAATTTGAATCTATTTGTAATGTATTCCAAAGTAAGTACAGCTGTTGCCAATACTAATACTTCTATTCCGTCTATTGCTTTTACTCCATCATCCTCTTTATAAGCTTTTTCAATAATATAAATTGCAATAAATAGAAAAATCATTGTACATATTTGAATTCCTCTTCTAAACAATTCTTCTCCAATTTTTTCTGATATTAAATTTAGAATTAAAAAATAAAATATTACTATTATTGCTTTTACAATATTTATACATATTGCTTTTATGTATTTTTCATCAACTTCTTTTTTCTCTTTTTCCATATTTCCTCCTAATTTTCTAGTTCGTACATTATTATACTTAAAACATTTAATGCTACTGTTTCTGTTCTTAGTATTCTTTTTCCTAATGTAATAATTTTTGCTCCGCTTCTTTCTAAATTTTCTACATCTTGTTTTTCTAATCCACCTTCTGGACCAATTACAATTCCTATTTTAAATTCTTGACTTTGATTATTTATAATTGTGTTTTTTATTTGACTTAGTTCATTTTTCAATGAATTGTTTTCTTCATTTTCATATGCTACCAATACTATATCATAATTTTCTACAATTTCACATAGTTTTTTAATATTTATTACATTATTTATTTGAGGAATTATATTTCTACCACATTGCTTAGCTGCAACTTCAGATATCTTCTGCCATCTCTCAATTTTTTTATTAGCATTTTTTTCATCTAACTTTACAACACATCTTTTCATATCAACAGGAGTTATATCATATACTCCTAGTTCCACAGTTTTTTGTATAATATACTCCATTTTATCAGCCTTAGGTAGACCTTGAAAGATTGTAACCTTTACATTTGATTCAGTTTCTTCTTGTATCTTTTGCTCAATATTACACAATATCTTATCTTCATTAAACTCTAAAATTGAACACAAAAAGTTTTCGCCAGTCTCACTATTACATATTTCTAATTCTTCTCCAACTTTAGCTCTAAGCACATTTCTTATATGCTTTACATCTTGACCATTTATTACAATCTTACCATCATCAACTTGATTTTGTCTTACAAAAAATTTAGGCATTATAAGCTCTCCTTTGCTCTCATTTTCTACACTTTTTGTATTTTATCACACTTTAAATTTATTTTCCAGTCCTTTACAAAAAAAGAAAGCAGAAAATTCTGCTTTCTACTAATAATTTTCTGCTTTGATTTCAAAATAAGCTTTTGGATGGCTACAAACAGGACAAATTTCTGGAGCACTTTTTCCAACAACAATATGTCCACAATTTCTACATTTCCAAATTCTATCTCCATCTTTGCTAAATACTAAACCTTCTTCAACATTTTCTAATAATTTTAAATATCTAGCTTCATGTTCTTTTTCAATTTTTCCTACAGCACTAAACAAATATGCAATATGGTCAAATCCTTCTTCTTTAGCTTCTTGAGCCATTCTGTCATACATATCTGTCCATTCGTAGTTTTCTCCTTCTGCTGCTGCTTTTAAGTTTTCGGCTGTTGTTTTTATTTCTCCACCTTGTAATAATTTAAACCACATTTTAGCGTGTTCTTTTTCATTATCAGCTGTTTCTAAGAATAATGCAGCTATTTGTTCATATCCTTCTTTTTTTGCTTTGCTTGCAAAATATGTGTATTTATTTCTTGCTTGAGATTCTCCAGCAAATGCTTCCATTAAATTTTTTTCTGTTTTTGATCCTTTTAATTCCATACTAAAACCTCCTAATTTTGTTTTTTGTATTTTATCTCACTTTATCGTTTTCGTCAATAGGTTTGTTCGGTATAAATTTATTTTTTTCTTTTCGACAATATATTGCAAATCAAATTTACAAACTCTAAAAGTAATGGTATAATATTGGCATAGGAGGAAATTAGTATGATTGACTTACTTTCACCTGTTGGCGATTTTGATTGTTTGAAAGCTGCAGTTCAAAATGGTGCCAATAGTGTTTATTTTGGTGCAAATTTATTTAGTGCTAGAGCTTTTGCATCAAATTTTGATTTAGATGAATTGAAAAATGCAATACAATATGCAAGGATTCGTGGTGTTAAAACCAATTTAACTTTAAATACTTTAATTAAAAATGATGAATTTGAAGATGCTTTTAATCTTGCTAAAAAGGCTTATGAGTTTGGAATTGATGCTATTATTGTTCAAGATTTAGGTCTTGCAAAAATGCTTATAAAAAGTTTTCCAGATTTAGCTATTCATGCAAGTACTCAAATGTCTGTACATAATTTACAAGGTGTTCTTGAATTACAAGAGTTAGGTTTTAAACGTGTGGTTTTATCTCGTGAACTTTCTATTGGAGAAATTGAATATATTTGTAGAAACTCAAATGTTGAAATCGAGTGCTTTATTCATGGAGCTTTATGTATTTCTTATTCTGGTCAATGTTTATTTTCTAGTATGATTGGTGGCCGTTCTGGTAATCGTGGTAAATGTGCTCAACCTTGTAGACTTCCTTATAAATTATTAGAAAATAATTCTGTTATTGATAGTGGCTATCTTTTAAGTACCAGAGATATTTGTGGTTTGGATTTCATTCCAGATATGATTAATGCTGGTGTTACTTGTTTAAAAATCGAAGGTAGAATGAAAAAGCCAGAGTATGTTGCAACTGTTACTCGTATTTATAGAAAATATATTGATTTAGCCGAAAGTTCTGAGCCTTATGTTGTAGATGATGCTGATAGAAAAATTTTAATGCAAGCTTTTAATAGAGGTTCTTTCTCTTGCGGACATTTATCAAATGAACCTAATAAGAAACTTGTTTTTAAAGATAAATCTGATAATATGGGATTGTTTTTAGGCAAAGTTGAAAAATATAATAGTAATAAAGGTTATATAACTGTTAAATTAAATGAACCTATTGAAGTTGGCGATACAGTTGCTTTAGAAAGAGAAAGTGGTACATATAATGTTTCAGAAGTTATGGTTTCTAATAAGAATATTAAAGGAACCAAAGTTGGTCAAACAGTTACCATTGGTAGAATGAAGGGAAATATCAAATTAGGAGATAAAATTTTCAAAATGTCTTCTAAGTCTCAAAATTCTATAGCTAATGATAGTTTAAGATTTGAAAATAGAAAAGTTGCTTTAAATTGTGAGGTTACTGTGAAAGAAAATCAACCTTTGAAAATTAATATTACATCTGCTAATGATTTAGATATTTATAAAAATTTAAATATCACTTCTACTTTAGATGTTTTACCTGTTGAAGCTAAAAATAGACCTATTTCTAAAGATGATATTATTGCTCAAATTAATAAGACTAATTCTACACCTTTTAACTTTGCAAATATCAATGTTAATTTAGATGATAATTTATTTTTACCTAAAGTTAGTTCTTTGAATGAGCTTAGAAGAACTGCATTGGAAAATGTTGAGAACTTTGCAATTAGTAATATTCAAAGAATCAGTGATGGAATTAATTATAATGCTTGTAATGAAAATTCTAAAAATGCTAATAATTCTAATAGTGATGAAAATAAAATTTCTGTTTTATTAAATATTTTAAATGAAAAATATGATTACTCTTCTCTTGAAGGTATTGATATTGTATATATTCCTTTAAAATATTTTGTTAATAAAAAGTATTCAAATATTTTAGAAACTTTAAGCAAAAAATTCGAACTTTATATTTATTTACCAACAATAATAAAGGCAAATTATAGAAATTTATTATCATTAAATATAGAAAATGCTATAAAATCTTATAATATTAAAGGATTTGTACTTTCTAATATTTCTAATTTATTATTGTTAGATAATGTTTTAGAAAATTGTTCTTTAAACAAAAATGATTTTAACTTTATTGCAAATTATACTTTTAATATTTTTAATAACCATTCTGTTAAAGAGCTCAAAGAACTTGGATTTAATAGATTTACAATATCACCTGAACTTAATAAGGAAACTATTTTAGATTTAACAAGTTCTAATACTGAAGTTTTGGCATCAGAATTAATTGTATATGGAAAAACACCTTTAATGAACATGAATTATTGTTTACTTGGGAAAGCCAATAAATGCTATCCTAATTGTGATGCTAAATGTAATTCTTGTAACAAATATTATTTAAAAGATAGATTAGGTTTGAATTTTGAAATTATTCCTGATAATATTCAAACTGTTACAACTATTTATAATAGTAAGACTACTTCTATCGAATCTACTGATTTTGTTTCTACTAATGTTTTTAGAATTGATGTTATTGATGAAAGTATTGATGATATTAATAATATTGTTAGTATTGTTAAGAGTGGTAATAGATTTGAAGGTAAAGAATTTACTAATGGAAATTTAAATAGAGAAGTTTAGGGAAATGGGGACGTCCCCCATTTCCCTAAATTTGCTTACTACTTAATTTAATTATCAAATCCATATTATCATCTTTGGCCGCTTTGTTTTTTCTTATTGCTCCACATTTTTTGCATTTAAAAACTATTACATAGCCTTTTTTCCCATTTATTTCTAAGCTTACTGGTTCTAAATCTCCATGACATTCTTCTGCTCTGTCTCCTGGATTTTTGTCTACATGTTTAGAGTGTAAACAATATGGACAGTGGTTTCTACATGAATAGCCTAATTTTGGAACTTTTTTTCCACAATTTTCACATATAAATTCTTCATCGATTTCTGTAAATTTACTTTCTTTTAACATTTCTTGTTTTGATTTCGAGTTTTTGTTCATTTTTAATTTTTATCTAATATTTTTATTTTAATGTAACCCGAATGTTCCTCCTCCAATAAATTCTTTTAATAATGAATTGTCTGGTACGTATTCTGCTGGTATTTCTCTAAAGTATTTTAGTATATTTATTAGTCGTTGTGCTTCTGCATATTCTACATTATCTCTTTTTATTTCTTTTAATAGTGGCATTGCTATTGGTTTTAATGCTCCTAATTCATATATAAGTGATGTATTAAAGATTCTGTCTGCATCTTCTTGGAATGGGAAGATATTTTTTTCTTCTCCATCTGTTACTTGATGCCAAGTGTTTAATGTATGAATTGCTGAGTAACTTCTAAATTGGTAATCTCTAACTATTCTTCTTATAAGTCTTGTGTCTGTTGTTGAAATTCTATTGTATCTGTCCATATTTAATACAGTTAATGCACTTATGTATATTTTATATTTTTTATCTTTTTCTATTTGACTTGTTAATTTGTCATTTAAGCAATGTATTCCTTCTATTACTAGAATTTCATCTTCTGCTAATCTCATTTTTTTACCATTATATCTTTTTGTTCCAACACTAAAGTCAAATTCTGGTACTTCTATTTCTTCTCCATTTAGTAATTTTACTAGGTGTTCATTAAATAGTTTTAAGTCTATTGCCTCTATACATTCAAAGTTGTATTCTCCATTTTCATTTCTTGGTGTGTCTTGTCTTTCAACGAAATAATTATCTACTGATAATGTGACTGGCTTTATTCCATTTAGTCTTAATTGAATTCCTAGTCTTTGTGCAAATGTTGTTTTTCCTGATGATGATGGTCCTGCTATTAATACCATTTTTGTATTTTTTCTTTTCTTTATATCATCAGCAATATTTGCAATTTTCTTTTCATGTAATGCCTCTGCAAGCATTATTATATCTTTTATTCTGCCTTCTTCTACTGCTTTATTTAATTTATAAACTGTTAGTACATCTAATACAGAATGTATTTTTTCGAATTCTTCTAATGCCCATGATAACTTTTTAGTGTCTTTGAATTCAGACATTTCTGTTGGTGTTTTTGAACTTGGATATCTAATTAAAAATCCATCTTCATATTTTACAACATCAAATACTTTTGCTTTTCCTGTTGTGTCTGCAATAATTTCATAAGAATAATTATAATAATTTTCACAGAAATACATATCTATTATCTTGTTTTCTTCAAAGTCAAATTGTAATCTTCCTTTTGATGTATTTGTTTTTTCATAGAATTCTTTTGCTTCTTCTCTTGTCATTTTTCTTTGTTCTATTTTTAAGTCTTTTTCTATTATTTCTTGCATTTTTTCTTTTAAGTCTTTTATGAATTTTGCTGTTATTTCTACTTTGTCGCATTTACAGAACATTGCATCTCCTAGTTGATATTCTACTGTTAGTTTTTCTTTTGGATATAGACTTTCAAAGGCTTTTCCCATTATATATACCAATGTCATTCTGTATATTTTTGCACCTTCTTTATCTGATATGTCTATTAATTCTATTTTTGCATCTTCTTCTATTTTTTTATTTAAATTGAAATATTCGTTATTATATCTACATCCTATAACTTCATATTTGCTTTTTTCTATTTCTTCTTTTAATGCTTCTTTTACTGTTGTTCCCTCTTTTACATCAATTTCTTTTTTTTCATATGTTACTTTCATGCTTTTTCCTCCTTATAATTTACTTGTATATTTTATATTAATTCTTTTAATTAGTCAATCTTTATTTTTAGTCAAATTGTAGTTATATAAAACTTTTTTATGGATATAATTTTATTATATATATTTGATAGGAGTTGATTTTATGGATTTACAAAGAATACATTTTATTTTAAATAATAAGGAAAAGTGTGATATTTTTTATGATGACCGACCTGTTTGGATTCAAGGTGTTGATGATAAAAATGATGTTGCTAAAGTTGGTTTTGTGGATAACTTTGAAGAAAAAGATGTTTTTGTGGATGATTTGTATGAAAAAAATCTTTATAATTAATTTTTTATTTATGTTTTTAAAAGTTGTGGAAATATTTTCCACAACTTTTTTCTAGTTTATTTTTTTTTTTTTATTTCTATTATTTTGTACTTTTTATAAATTACTTTTTGTTTTTTCACTACTAATATTTATACTAATATTCAATTTTTGCTGCAATCCATGCTTCTAGTTCATCTATTTTTATTCTAATTTGTTCCATTGTGTCTCTATCTCTTACTGTTACACTTTCATCTTCTAATGTATCAAAGTCAACAGTTACACAATATGGTGTTCCTATTTCATCTTCTCTTCTATAACGTTTACCTATTGAACCTGCTGCATCATAATCACACATAAATTTCTTAGAAAGTTTGCTATATACTTCTTCTGCTTTTTCTGATAATTTTTTAGATAGTGGAAGTACAGCAACTTTGTATGGTGCTAGTGCTGGGTGTAAGTGTAATACTACTCTTGTGTCACCTTCTGTTATTTCTTCTTCATCATATGCATTGCATAAGAATGCTAGTACAACTCTGTCTGCTCCTAGTGATGGTTCTATTACATATGGTACGTATTTTTCGTTTGTTTCTGGGTCTTGGTATGATAAATCTTGTTTAGAATGGTTCATATGTTGTGTTAAGTCATAGTCTGTTCTATCTGCAATTCCCCATAATTCTCCCCAACCAAATGGGAATGCGAATTCTATATCTGTTGTTGCTTTACTGTAAAATACTAATTCTTCTGCAGAGTGATCTCTTAATCTAATATTTTCTTTTTTCATTCCTAAATTGATTAAGAAGTTTTCGCAATAATCTTTCCAGTATTTATGCCATTCTAAATCTGTTCCTGGTTTGCAGAAAAATTCTAGTTCCATTTGTTCAAATTCTCTTGTTCTAAATGTAAAGTTTCCTGGTGTTATTTCATTTCTGAAGGCTTTACCAATTTGGGCTATACCCATTGGCATTTTCTTTCTTGATGTACGTAATACATTTTTGAAATCTACAAATATACCTTGTGCTGTTTCTGGTCTTAAATATACTGTTGATGTTGTATCTTCTGTTACACCTTGGAAAGTTTTGAACATTAAGTTGAATTTTCTTATATCTGTGAAGTTTGTTTTTCCGCATGATGGACATGGTATTTTGTTGTCATTTATGAAGTCTATTAATTCTTTATCTGACATTCCATCTGCTATCATATCTTTTCCGTGTTCATGTGCCCATTCTTCTATTAATTTGTCTGCTCTATGTCTTGTTTTACATTCTTTACAGTCAATTAATGGATCTGAGAAACCTCCAACATGCCCTGATGCTACCCATGTTTCTGGGTTCATTAATATTGCAGCATCTAATCCTACTATGTTTGGTTGTTCTTGGATGAATTTTTTCCTCCATGCAGCTTTTACGTTATTTTTTAATTCGTTTCCTAAAGGTCCATAATCCCAAGTATTTGCTAGTCCTCCATATATTTCTGATCCTGGGTAAATAAATCCTCTGTTTTTGCATAGTGCTACTAATGTTTCCATTGATTTTAACATAAAATTTCCTCCTTTTATCAAAAAAACTTCCGAGCTCTAGCTTTATGCTAGGGACGAAAGTTTAGTTCCGCTTATTAGCTCTTTAGTTATATTTTTTATTTATTTTAAAAAAGTGGCAGGGGTAGAAGGATTCGAACCCTCACAGGCGGTTTTGGAGACCGATTGTAGTATCTCTTATACCTGTTTGTGTTCTAAGCTTTTAAAGTTTTTCAATTAAAATTGACAACTTTTTTGACTACCTCTTTCATTTTCTTTACATTATATTATCACAAAAAAAATATATCTGCAATACCTATTAACAATTTTTTAAAATATTTAAATTCAAAAATATTTCTTCTATTTCTTTTTTGGTAAAATAGTCACTTGATTTATTAAATATCTTTTTTATTTTCTGATATTCTTTTTCATCTAATATTTCATTTTTTTCATTATTTTCTTCGACAATTTTCATCTTTCTTTCTCCATACTTTAATATTTCATCTGAGCTCTTTTGATATAGTTATTGTATCTTATATTTTATAAAGAACTTAAAATATTTTATGAAACTAGTATTTTCTTTTACAAAAGTCATTTCTTGTCGAATTTTGGGTTTTATACTAAAAAGAGCTACATCTATTGTAGCTCTATGTTTCCAGTACTATATAAGTCCGTTATTTT
>JABLTN010121451.1_pt1 | contig 24061 bp, 20 predicted proteins | sample 7160141 | NCBI WGS metagenome assembly JABLTN01 (sample SAMN14651226, study PRJNA627086) | human gut metagenome | isolation source: feces | host: Homo sapiens | reverse complement strand
GTTGCAGGGAATATTTTAAGGGCGTTTAGCTCAGCTGGTTTAGAGCATCTGCCTTACAAGCAGAGGGTCGGCGGTTCGAATCCGTCAACGCCCACAAAGAAGTCTCACATTAATTTGTGAGACTTTTTTTGTTTTTAAGCTAATTTATCATTATTTTTTCTGTTGTTTCGCTTAAATTAGCTACCTTTGCAGCCTATTCAAATATAATAATACGTATTAGTTATGAATTTAGACTTGTTGACAGCCATTTCACCTATCGATGGTCGTTATAGGGGAAAGACGGAGGCGCTTGCGAACTATTTCTCAGAGTATGCGCTGATTCGTTATCGAGTGAGAGTGGAAATTGAGTATTTCATTACTTTGTGCGAGTTGCCTTTACCGCAATTGGCATCTTTCGATCATGCTCTCTTTGAGCGTTTGCGTGACATTTATCGCAAATTTGATGAGAATGAGGCTCAGCGTGTGAAAGACATCGAGAAGGTGACCAATCACGATGTGAAAGCTGTGGAGTATTTCATTAAGGAAGAGTTTGACAAGATTGGTGGCTTGGATGCTTTCAAGGAGTTCATCCACTTCGGTCTTACTTCTCAGGATATCAATAATACCAGTGTTCCTTTGTCAGTTAAAGAGGCTTTGGAGGATGTATTCTATCCACAGGTGGAAGAGTTGATTGCTCAGTTGCAGGCATACGCAGACGAATGGAAGGATGTTCCTATGTTGGCTAAGACACATGGTCAGCCAGCTTCGCCTACCCGCTTGGGTAAGGAAATCATGGTGTTCGTCTATCGTCTCACAGAACAGTTGAATACCTTGAAGTCATGCAAGATTACAGCGAAGTTTGGTGGTGCAACAGGCAATTACAATGCGCATCATGTCGCTTATCCTCAGTTTGATTGGAAGTCGTTTGGCAACAAGTTCGTCAGTGAGAAATTGGGCTTGGAGCGTGAACAATATACCACCCAGATTAGCAATTACGACTATCTTGGTGCTATCTTCGACGCTATTCGCCGTATCAATACAATTATTATAGACTTGGATCGTGACTTCTGGATGTATATTTCCATGGAGTATTTCAAGCAGAAGATCAAAGCTGGTGAGGTTGGCTCTAGCGCCATGCCTCATAAGGTGAACCCTATTGATTATGAGAACAGTGAGGGCAATCTCGGTATAGCCAATGCTATCCTTCAGTTCTTGGCTCAGAAGTTGCCAGTCAGCAGATTGCAGCGCGACTTGACCGATAGTACTGTACTTCGTAACATTGGTGTACCTTTGGGGCATAGTGTCATTGCCATCCAGAGCACCCTCAAGGGATTGCGCAAGTTGATTCTCCATGAGGAGAAACTTCAGGAAGACTTGGACAATACTTGGGCTGTGGTAGCTGAGGCTATCCAAACCATCTTACGTCGTGAGGCTTATCCACATCCATATGAGGCATTGAAGGCTTTGACTCGTACCAATAAGCACATGACAGAGGAGACCATCCACGAGTTTATTAAGGGCTTGAATGTTAGCGATAGCGTGAAGGCTGAGTTGATGTCTATCACACCAAGCAATTACACAGGAATTTAATTATCAATTTAATAAACATAGAATTAACAAGATTTACTAACCCAGCCGTGAGGCTATTTTAAGATTAAAAGAAATGGATTCAGAAATCGAAAACAAGACTCAGGATCAAGCAACTGAGAAGGAAAGTACCCGTGAGGGCGGTTATAACCCAGCAGGTGGTTATCAGAGAAATTATCACAGTAATGGTCGTCCACAACGACCTCGTATTAATTCGCAGCGTGCTTATAGCAGCGACAGAGGCAGCAGTGATGGTGGTTTCCGTCCTGAGGGCTTCGGAGCAGGCTTGCAAGGTGCAAATGGTGAACATTCGCAGCGTGGTGGCTATCAGTCACGTGGTGGTTATGGCCGTCCACAGGGTGGTTATAACAACAATCGTGGTGGTTACCAGTCTCGCCCACAGGGTGGCTATCGTCCACGCTTCAACAATAATGATGAGGAGGGTGGTTACCAGCCACGTCAGCAAGGTGGTTACCAGCCACGTCAGCAAGGCGGTTACCAGTCACGTCAGCAGGGTGGCTACAACAACAATCGTGGTGGTGGCTATGGTCGTCAGCAAGGTGGCTACAACAACAACCGTGGTGGCTACGGTCGTCCACAAGGTGGCTATCGTCAGCACACTCCAGGATACGATCCAAATGCTAAGTATAGCTTGAAGAAGCGTATCGAGTACAAGGAGGAGAACTTCGATCCAAATGAACCATTGCGTTTGAACAAGTTCCTTGCCAATGCAGGTGTATGCTCTCGCCGTGAGGCTGATGAGTTCATCCAGGCAGGTGTTGTCACTGTTAATGGTGAGGTTGTAACTGAGTTGGGTACAAAGATTCTTCGTACCGATGAGGTGAAGTTCCATGACGCTCCTGTTACATTGGAGAAGAAGGTTTATGTATTGCTCAATAAGCCAAAGGATTACGTAACTACTAGCGATGACCCTCAGCAGCGCAAGACCGTGATGGATCTCGTCAAGGACGTTTGCCCTGAGCGCATCTATCCTGTAGGTCGTCTCGACCGCAATACAACTGGTGTACTTCTTTTGACCAACGATGGTGACTTGGCTAGCAAGCTCACTCACCCTAAGTTCTTGAAGAAGAAGGTATATCATGTACATCTCGACAAGAATCTCACTGCTCATGACATGGAGCAGATTCGTGAGGGCGTAACCTTGGAAGATGGTGAGATCAAGGCTGATGCTATTGAGTATGCAGACGATCGTGACAAGGCACAGGTAGGCATCGAGATTCACAGCGGCAAGAACCGTATTGTTCGCCGTATCTTCGAGAGCCTTGGCTATCGTGTAACCAAGTTGGATCGTGTTCAGTTCGCTGGCTTGACCAAGAAGAATCTCCGTCGTGGTGACTGGCGATTCCTCACAGAGAAAGAGGTTGACATGCTCCGCATGGGTGCTTTCGAATAAATGATATTTGATATAATAAGAAAGGAGGCTATCTGTTTAGTCTCCTTTTTAACCTATTAGAAAAATGGAAAAAGTAAAAAGAACTAAAGTCGTTGACTTGCTCAAGAGCACAGCCTACGGCTCAATCGTGAATGTAAAGGGATGGGTTCGTACTCATCGTAGTAGCAAAGCAGTCGATTTTATCGCTCTTAACGATGGTTCTACTATTAATAATATTCAGATAGTAGTTGACCCATCCAAGGTCGATGAGAATCAGCTACGTCAGATTACTACCGGTGCTTGTATCAGTGCTGTCGGTACTTTGGTGGAGAGCCAGGGCAAGGGACAGACTGTTGAGATTCAGTGTGATACCATCGAGATTTATGGTCTCTGCGGCAATGACTATCCTATGCAGAAGAAGGGACAGAGCTTCGAGTACATGCGTCAGTATGCTCACCTTCGTCTCCGTACCAATACCTTCGGTGCCGTGATGCGTATCCGCCACAACATGGCGATGGCTATCCACACTTACTTCCACGAGCATGGATATTTCTATTTCAATACACCGCTTATCACAGCCAGCGACTGCGAGGGAGCCGGTCAGATGTTCCAGGTAACCACCAAGAATCTCTACAACCTGAAGAAGACAGAGGATGGCAAGATTGACTATTCTGATGATTTCTTCGGTAAGCAGACTTCATTGACCGTTTCCGGTCAGTTGGAGGGTGAGCTCGGTGCTACAGCACTCGGCGCCATCTATACCTTCGGTCCAACCTTCCGTGCAGAGAACAGTAATACACCTCGCCACTTGGCAGAGTTCTGGATGGTAGAGCCAGAGGTCGCTTTCATGGATATGGATGGTTTGATGGAGTTGGAGGAAGACTTCATCAAGTATTGTATCCGTTGGGCACTCGATAACTGCAAGGACGACTTGGAGTTCCTCAACAAGATGATAGACAAGGGCTTGATTGCTCGTCTTCAGGGTGTTCTCGACTCTGAGTTTGTTCATCTTCCTTACACAGAGGGTATCCGCATTCTCCAGGAGGCTATCGCAAATGGCAAGAAGTTTGAGTTCCCATGCGAGTGGGGCGACGACTTGGCTTCAGAGCACGAGCGCTTCTTGGTAGAGGAGCACTTCAAGAAGCCTGTCATAATGACCAACTATCCTAAGGCTATCAAGGCATTCTATATGAAGATAGACGAGGAGGAGAGTGGCTTCGGTGGCAAGAGCGGTCAGACTGTTCAGGGTACCGATGTCTTGTTCCCACAGATTGGTGAGATCATCGGTGGTTCTGTTCGTGAGGAGAGCTACGACAAGTTGATGGCTGAGATTGAGTCTCGCAATATCCCAATGAAGGATATGACTTGGTATCTCGACACACGTAAGTACGGTTCATGCCCTCACGCAGGTTTCGGCCTCGGTTTCGAGCGCTTGATTCTCTTCGTAACCGGTATGCAGAACATCCGCGACGTGATTCCTTTCCCACGCACACCAAAGAACGCAGAGTTCTAATAGTATAATGAGATAAGAGTCTTCATCATGAGTACTAGTTGCTCGTGGTGAAGACTTATTGTATGATACAAGAAGACCTATAGTATATAAAAGATGAAAAAGTACTGCTTTCCTATTTTGATCGCATGGTTCCTGTTCTGTTCTCAAATGATGATGGCTCAGGGAAAGGAAGACAATGTGCATGTTGTCAGTTGCTTTGACCAATATGTATTCAAGAAAAGTGCTGATGGCAATACCATTGTGGTCAATACTTCCGATTATACTTATGGTGTCACGAAGTATGCGGCACTGGTACAACCGAACGTTTTTTATGGAGATTTTATCCATTTGGATAAAGCTCAGTCTAAGGGAGTTGCGCAATATAAGGCGGCGATTCCTAAGAATGTCTTTTTCGATGATAGCAAGGTGTGTTTTTTCAGCTATCGCATTCCGAAAGTCGGCAAGACGCTGAAGGCTTCTTTTGCGCGAACCTTTCTTGATCCGATTTATTTTACGACGATTCCTTTGCGAGAAGATTATTTCGTGGAAAGCAAGACTATCCAAGTGGTCATTCCGAAGGCTTTCTCTCAGTTTCATCTGAGGGATTGTAACTTGCCTGCTGATGTGCAAAAGACGAGTTCTGTCAATGCCGAAGGCGACTCAGTTTTCACTTATGTCATCCACGACTTGCCGACTTCTACTCCGCAAGACAATGCACCGGCATGGGGCTATGTCTCCCCTTATATTCTTGTCGTAGGCTCCTTCTCGGATGTACAAGATATGTTTGCTTGGTCTAAGAAACTAGCAGATGTGGATGTCAGCATTCCGAACCTCAATGAGATACTGTCGGAAATCAAGAAAGATGCCAAGAGTGAACTGGAATGTATTGCCAACACCTACGCTTGGGTGCAACGCAATATTCGCTACCTAGCCTATGAAGCCGGCATTTCCGCTCATCAACCAGCCCTGCCTGCTGAAACCATCCGCAAGCGATATGGTGATTGCAAGGCGATGTCGCTCTTGTTGAAAACGTTGCTTCGCGCCCAAGGTTTCGATGCCCGACAGACTGACATCGGAACAGACGACGTGCCTTATTCACCTCAGCAAGTACCAACGATTGCTGCCATCGACCATGCGATATGCACCGTCTATCATCAAGGAAAGGCATATTTCTTGGACGCAACGAATCCTTATATCCCGATGGGTTATATCCCAGCTAACATCCAGGGACGACAAGCCTTAGTGGAGAAGGAATCTGGTTGTGATGTCGTAACATTGCCAGTCTTGTCAGAAGAGGCCAATTCTTCTTCCGAGGTGATGGAAGGTTCGCTAATCACCTTGGACAATGGTACTTATGCCATGAAGGGAAATGTGACTTCTTCTTGGTCTGGAGATATGAAGGCAATGGTGATGTCAGCTTATGAGTCTGTGGCTAAAGACGAGAAAGACAGACTGCTGGCTCGCATATTGGGCTTCGGAAAAACAACCGACCAATTGGGTGATATCCGCTTGGAAGGCAATCTACCACAAGCTCAACACCTTCAGATTTCGGCAGCTTATATCAAAGGTGATGTAGGCTTGTCGGCTGACGGAAAGTTGTATGTGGATATGAATCCAGACAAGGACATCTTCTTAGATAGGGTGGATACCACGAAGCGCACTTGTGATGATATGTTGGATATGCCAGCTAAACTCGTACGTACCGTGAAGATGGTGATTCCGAAGGATATGCGAGTAGAGGAATTGCCTGCTCTATACGAATCTCATTCCGAGTGGTGTGACTTCCGTCGGGTATTCCGTAGGCAAGGCAACTCCGTTGTCATGGAAAAGGAATACCATATCAAAAAGAGACGTATCCCATTGAAAGAGATACCGACATGGAACAAACTGGTGACAGATTGGGCTGATGCTTGCAATGAGCAAGTGGTACTAACCAAGTGAAAGCCAAACTTCTGGAACCGTAACATAGATAGAACAAAAATACTAACTGATTAAACGATAAGAACCATGAAGAAAATGGATGTATTGAAAACTAGTCTTTGTTGGCTAGTGCTGTTGCTCTCCTGCGTGACAGCGAGGGCAGACGAAAAATCCGACTATCTCAAGTTGGCTCAACAGGTACGTGAGGAGGTATGGAACGATACGCCTGCTGATTTCAAAAAGCGTGAGGTGCCGGAAAAGTACAAGAACGAGTCGGCGGTGATTCTCTCGTATTACCGAGAGGTGAGCACCGACTATTCTCGCAAGGCAACGTCGGAGTTGCTGCTGAACTTTCGCTTGACACGTCAGATAGATTGTTCCGACATGGAGCGTATGCTGATTCAAATCAATGACAAGAAGGCGCTGAAAGACTATTCCGAGTTCTCTTTCCGTACAAAGACCAAGAAATGGTTTGCGGGTTACCAAACGAAGACCAAGACCATCGTGGGCATTCGTGTGCTGAAGAAAAATGGCAGTGTGCAAGTGGTGAGCCTTGATGACTATGTGGATGTCAAGGAAGGAGCAAAGAATAAGGACTTGAGCCAGAAGGTAGCAGTTCCTAATCTTGAAATCGGTGACTGTCTCGATGTCTTCACCTACGATCAGATAGGTACGCAGGAACAGCAGTTGGACCCATTTATGTTCTTCTTGCGTCAGGATGAACCGATGTTGTATGGCAAGGTGCATTGTGTGCTCGACCAAAGCTTGGCTACCGTCTATCGTTCCATGAATGGTGCGCCCGACTTTACTCAGACCACGGATAAGAACAAGAATGTTGTCCTCGACTTGACCGTCAATCAGCCTGTAGATGCCGAGCCATCCGTTTGGTACAATTCTTCCTTGCAGTCACCTTGCATCCTCATGTATGTGACACCGACTAAGTCAAAGACCATCGTGATAGAAAAGGCGATGCGCAAGAAGGGTGTGCGTGCCAACCCTGACGTGGAACCAATCCTTCAGGACGACTGGAAGTTGATGGGTATGTCGATTAAGAAAGGTGGCTATTCGCCGTTGTCGGTCATGGACTTTAAGGAAGTCAGAAATTTGTATAAGGACCTCAAGGAGGCGTCCTTGTCGGCAGAAGAGAAAGCCGATCGCCTTTATTCGATTCTTTATGTTGACTCAAGAACCGACCAAAGGAATCTTAACACCCTCGCCAACTATGTTCGTAAGTTGGGTTACGATGTTGAGATGGGCATCACGACACCATTGGGTGCTCCTTCCATCGACCAGGTCATCAACTATAACGAGAATGCTTGGTTCTTCCGCTTGAAAGATACGGGAAAGTATTATTTTATGGGCACCTATCCTAAGGTGGCTTCAGAGATGCCTTACCAGTTCCAGGGCAGAAAAGCCTATATGCAAGATGGCAAGCAACTGATTACCCTGCCAGAGAGCAAGGCGGAAGACAACAAGTCGGTTGTCAGCATCAAGGCTCAACTGACGGGTACTACCTTGAATATCAATCGCAAGGTGGATTATTCTGGCGAACAGAAACTCTTCGGGCAATCCGTTTGCGCTTCTGCTACGTCTTATTTCGGCCCAGAACATTTGACAGCGTATTGGCAATACTTGAAATATGACGAGGAAGGTCCTTATGCCATCTTCTCCAAGAAAGACCGAGCCAACCTCAAGTCACGTTATGACGAATACTTGGCAAAGGAACGCCCTGAGCAGTTCAAGGCAGAAGTAACTGACTTCCATGATAGCGAGCCAACCAAGATGGGGGACTTCGGCATCGACTGCGTGGGCATCAGAAAAGACAGTGCCGATTTGATTTATCACGTCAGCTACGATATGGATGGCTTGGTGAAGCGAGCAGGGCGCAACTTGCTGGTGTCTGTGGGCAAGTTGATAGGACAGCAGAAGAAGCTGGAAGGCAATGACCGTGTACGCAAGGATGATATTTGGCGCAAGTTTGCTTATGTTGATGAGTTCAATGTGGAGTTGGCGTTGCCTGCGGGATATAAGGTCTCAACGGAATCGTTGAACAAGTTGACATCTTCGGTCAGCAATGAGTGCGGTGAGTTTACCGTTACGGCAAAGGCGGAAGGTGACAAGGTGCAGATTCAAGTGCGCAAGAGTTTCCTGCATCGTCTCGAACCGGCAGCCAACTGGGACAAGGTCTTGAAATTGGTGGATGCAAGTAGTGCTTTCACTGACAAAGAGATAGTCATTATGAAATAACCTATGCAAGAATAAGGGCAAAATGCAAAATAACCGACGATTTATTTTGTGTTTTGCCCTTTTTGCAGTACCTTTGCAGACAAAATAATCGTAATTATACAATGGGAAAGATCATATTGACGGGCGACCGTCCTACTGGCAAGCTCCACTTGGGGCATTATATTGGTTCTTTGCAGCGCCGTGTGCAGTTGCAGAACGCAGGTGACTTTGACAAGATGTTTGTCTTCATGGCAGACGTTCAGGCTTTGACCGACAATGCGGACAATCCTGAGAAGATTCGCCAGAACATCATCGAGGTGGCGCTCGACTATCTCTCTGCCGGACTCGATCCACAGAAGTGTACACTCTATATCCAGAGCATGATTCCAGAGTTGGCTGAGTTGACTACCTACTTGATGAACCTCATCACCGTATCTCGTGTTCAGCGTAACCCAACCGTGAAGACTGAGATCAAGATGCGTAACTTCGAGGCAAACATCCCTCTTGGTTTCTTCTGCTACCCAGTGAGCCAGGCTGCCGACATCACCGCTTTCAAGGCTACTACCGTGCCTGCCGGTGAGGACCAGGAGCCTATGTTGGAGGTAACCCGTGAGTTGGTTCGCCGTTTCAATCAGGTGTATGCTCCAGTCTTGGTAGAGCCAGAGATTCTCTTGCCAGAGAATGCTGTTTGCCGTCGTCTTCCTGGTACGGATGGCAAGGAGAAGATGAGTAAGAGCCTCGGCAACTGCATCTATCTGAGCGATGACGAGAAGACCGTTTGGAAAAAGGTGAAGAAGATGTCGAATGGTGAGCCTCGCATGAGCATGGATGAGCCTGGACACTTGGAGGGCAATGCCGTGTTCACCTATATGGAGGCTTTCTCTACAGACGAGGACTTCGCTGAGTTCTGGCCTGAGTTCAAGAACCTCGAAGAGTTGAAGGAGCAGTATGTGAAGGGTGGTATCGGTGATGGTATGACCAAGAAGTTCCTCAACAGTGTCATCAATAAGATGCTCGACCCAATCCGTGCTCGCCGTCATGAGTTGGAGCAGGATATTCCAGAGGTGTTCAACATCTTGAAGAAGGGTAGCGAGGTGGCTCGTGAGTATGCCGCACAGACGATGGATGAGGTACGCAAGGCCATGCGCATCGATTACTTCAGTGACGCTGCCTATATAGAGGAGCAGGCTGCCAAGTTTAAGCAATCATGAAGTTAGAGTTAGGAGTTTTATGAATGCTCGTAACAAACAGATATTACAATTAGCGGTACCGTCGATAATATCCAATATCACGGTACCGCTTTTGGGTTTAGTGGATGTAGCCATCGTCGGTCATATCGGCGATGCCTCTTATATCGGAGCCATTGCCGTGGGCTCCATGCTTTTCAATGTCATCTATTGGCTGTTTGGATTCTTAAGAATGAGTACGAGCGGCATGACCTCACAGGCCTTGGGCAGACGAGACTTTGCCGAGGTGATGAGGCTCTTGGTACGTTCCCTCTCCGTGGGAGTGGGGATAGGCTTACTGTTCTTCATCTTCCAGAAACTCGTGATAGGTTGTGGCTTGTGGGCGATGTCGCCAGAGGCGAATGTGCTTGACTTGGCTCGCCGATATTGTTATGTTTGCATCTGGGGCGCCCCTGCCGTATTGGGGCTTTATGGATTCAATGGATGGTATATCGGGATGCAGAATACCCGAATCCCGATGATGGTGTCTCTCATCCAGAATGTAGTTAATATCGTTGTCTCACTGGTGCTTGTCTTCGGCTGTCATCTCATGGTGGAAGGTGTGGCGTTGGGCACGGTCATCGCCCAATGGTGGGGATTTCTCATGGCTGTAGTCTTGGCTCGAATCTATTATGGTCGTTTGGCTCGATATGACTTCAAGGCTGGACTTTTTGCCATAGAACCGCTCAAGCATTTCTTCTCGCTCAATCGCGACATATTTCTGAGAACGGTTTGTTTGGTGGCAGTCAACCTCTTCTTTACGGCGGCGGGTTCACGTGAGAGCACCATCGTGCTGGCGGTCAATACCCTCTTGATGACGCTCTTCACCATCTTCTCTTATTTCATGGATGGTTTCGCCTATGCTGCCGAAGCTTTGAGTGGCAAGTATTATGGAGCGGGCAATCAGCAGGCATTCCAGGAAGTGGTCAACCGAGTGTTTGTTTTTGGCGGCATCGTGGCAGCGGCTTTCACCTTATTATATATAATAGGTGGAGAGAATTTCCTAGCTTTGTTGACGAGTGACAAGCGAGTGATAGCGGCAGCAGGTGAATATTTTTGGTGGGCGGTGCTGATACCTTTGTCGGGTATGACGGCATTTGTCTTTGATGGCATTTTTGTGGGTATCACTCAGTCGAAGTCGATGCTTGCTTCTACCGCCATCGCCTCAGCCTCTTTCTTTGTGCTCTTTTTCGGCTTGCATGGATGGCTGGGCAACCATGCGTTGTGGTTGGCGTTCATCATCTACCTCTTGTTGAGGGGAATTGTGTTGCTTTTCATTTATCGTAGGGGGCTACGATAAATGAAAAGGGAAATACATACCATTAAATGAGAAAAATTGCACACTCAAATATCGTGTGCGCATTTTTAATAAAAACTAAATTAATATAGTTTAAATCTTGGCTTTTTATTCTTTTAAATCTCTTTATTTTCGTAACTTCGCACAGCAATTTGAGCAAAGATACTGAGTAAAATGACAGCAGAAGAATATTATCAACAAGGAAACGTTTGGCGGAAGCAAGGCGACTTCAAGCGTGCCATGGACTGTTACATGGAGGCGATAGCTCTCGACCCAGAGAGTCCTGCCGTGACAGCCAAGGAGATGCTCGACAGCATCATGAGCTTTTATTGCAAGGACTACTACAACCCATGATGAGATATGGGCGAGGGTGGTCGATAGTCAAGAGAAAATAAGAAAGAAATAGAATATGAGCAAGATTAAAGGGGCTATTGTAGTCGATACGGAGCGTTGCAAGGGATGTGCGCTCTGTGTGGAGGCGTGTCCTCACGATGTCATCGCATTGGCGCAGAAGAAGGTCAATGTGCATGGCTATCACTATGTGGAGGCGGTCGTTCCTGACGCATGTGTCGGTTGTACTTCATGTGCTATCGTATGCCCAGACGGTTGTATCACCGTGTATCGTAAGAAGGAGGACTAAGTGCAATGGCAAATCAAGAAGTTACATTAATGAAAGGCAATGAGGCTATAGCCCATGCCTGTATCAGATGTGGTGCGGATGGCTTCTTCGGCTATCCTATCACTCCTCAAAGTGAGATTATAGAGACCTTGGCATTGCTCAAGCCTTGGGAGACCACGGGTATGGTGGTGCTTCAGGCTGAGAGCGAGGTGGCTGCCATCAACATGGTGTATGGCGGTGCTGGTGCCGGCAAGCGAGTGATTACCACTTCGTCAAGCCCAGGTGTGGCTCTGATGCAAGAGGGTATCTCCTATATGGCGGGTGCTGAGATTCCGGGTGTCATCGTCAATGTGCAGCGTGGAGGTCCTGGATTGGGTACTATCCAACCGTCACAGGGTGATTATTTCCAAGCTACCCGTGGTGGTGGCAATGGCGACTATAATGTCATCGTGTTGGCTCCGGCTTCCGTTCAGGAGATGGCGGATTTTGTCGATTTGGCTTTCACACTTGCCTTCAAGTATCGCAATCCTGCGATGATTCTGAGTGATGGTGTTATCGGTCAGATGATGGAGAAGGTGGTGTTGCCTCCGATGAAACCTCGTCGTACCGAGGAGGAGATAGCCAAGGAGTGCCCATGGGCTACCATCGGACGTCCGAAATCTCGCAAGCCTAACATCCTCACTTCCTTGGAGTTGAAACCTGAGGTGATGGAGGAGCGCAACATCGAGTTGCAGAAGAAGTACGCAGAGATTCGTGAGAAGGAGGTACGCTATGAGATGCAGCAGTGCGAGGATGCCGATTACGTCATCGTCGCTTTCGGAAGTGCTGCCCGTATCGCCGAGAAGAGCATCGAGACTGCTCGTGAGCAAGGCATCAAGGTGGGCTTGTTCCGTCCTATCACCCTTTGGCCTTTCCCTACGAAGGAGATCGCTGAGTTGGCGAAGACCAAGAAGGGCATACTTGTGGCTGAGATCAATGCCGGTCAGATGGTGGAGGATGTACGCTTGGCTGTCAACGGACAGACACCTGTGGAGCACTTCGGTCGCTTGGGTGGCATTGTGCCAGAGCCAGAGGAAATCGTTGAAGCATTAAAGAAGTTAGTAAAATGAACGATATAATTTCACCAGAGAATCTGGTATATAAGAAACCGACGTTGATGAACGACACCCAGATGCACTATTGTCCGGGATGTTCGCATGGCGTGGTTCATAAGCTTGTCGCCGAGGTAATCGAGGAGATGGGCATGGAAGATAAGACGGTGGGCGTTTGCCCTGTGGGTTGCGCCGTGTTTGCTTATCGTTACTTGGACATCGACTGGCAGGAGGCTGCCCATGGTCGTGCGCCTGCCTTGGCTACGGCGGTGAAACGCTTGTGGCCCGACCGTTTGGTGTTCACCTACCAGGGTGATGGCGACTTGGCGTGCATCGGTACTTGCGAGACCATCCACGCCTTGAACCGTGGCGAGCATATTGCCGTCATCTTCATCAACAATGCCATCTATGGTATGACGGGTGGTCAGATGGCTCCTACTACCTTGTTGGGGCAGAAGACAGCCACTTGTCCGTATGGTCGCCAACCCGACCTGCATGGTTATCCACTCAACATCACCGAGTTGGCTTCCCATCTCACGGGTACTTGCTATGTCACTCGCCAGAGTGTGGAGACCGTGGCAAGCATCAAGAAGGCGAAGAAGGCGATTCGCAAGGCTTTCGAGGCAAGCATGAAGGGCTTGGGCTCTAGCTTGGTAGAGATAGTATCTACCTGCAATAGCGGTTGGAAGCTCTCGCCAGTGGAGGCCAACAAGTGGATGGAAGAGAACATGTTCAAGGAGTATCCTAAGGGCGACCTGAAGGATACGACGGGGATGTAAGTGAAGAGTGAAGAACGAAGAGTGAAGAATTCTCTTGCTCTTCTTAAAATAATAAGGAACAAATGAAGACAGAAATCATTATATCGGGTTTTGGTGGACAAGGTGTTCTTTCGATGGGAAAGATTCTTGCCTATTCAGGACTGATGGAGGACAAGGAGGTGACTTGGATGCCTGCTTACGGACCGGAGCAGCGTGGTGGTACAGCCAACGTAACGGTCATCGTGAGCGATAGCCGCATCTCTTCGCCTATCCTGAGCCATTACGACGTAGCCATCGTACTCAACCAGCCATCGCTCGACAAGTTTGAGCCAAAGATTAAGCCGGGTGGCATCTTGATTTATGACGGATATGGCATCATGAATCCTCCTAAGCGTAAGGACATCACGGTGTATCGCATTGATGCGATGGACAAGGCTGCCGAGATGAAGAACGGCAAGGTGTTCAATATGATTGTGTTGGGTGGTTTGCTCAAGGTCTGTCCTGTGGTCAGCACGGATGGTTTGAACAAGGCGCTCTTCAAGTCCTTGCCAGAGCGTCATCACGGTTTGATTCCGCTCAATATGCAGGCGGTGGATGAAGGAATGAAGTTGATCGAGAAGGTGGAATAATCCTTTAAGAGATAACGAGAGAGAAGTTAGTGTTTGCAGGCTCGTCTTTTTCAAGGCGAGCCTGCTTTGGTTGTTATTTGAGATTTTCGTCGATATATTTGATGATGCGCTCGTCAGAAGGACGAGGCGCATTAAGAGAGAGTATTCTTACATCTTTATCGAAGAACAAGAAGCGAGGAATGGCATCGATGTCATAGTTCTTGCATAGCTGGGAGTTGAAGTTGTCGGGACAGATGAACTGACGCCACTTAGGCTTGTCTTCCTTCAACTTGTTCTGCCACTTGCTCTTGTTGGTAGAAACCTTCTTGTAGGTAGCCAACATGGATTCGTTTATGGATTGACGATTTTCCTGAAGTATTCTCTAAAGTCTTTCTCTGAAGGTCGCATGGCATCAGCTGCCACGATGTTGCCTTGCTTGTCGATGATGATGAAGCGAGGGATACCTTCACAGAAATATGCCTTGTCGAGCGTCTGGTTGCCTTCGCCCGTGATGAGGTACTGGTGCCATGTCGTAGGATGGTTGGCAAGGTAGGTCTTCCACTTTTCAGCCTTCTTGTCGCAGGCGATGCTCATGATTCTTACGTCCTTTCGACTGCCATATTCCTTTTGCAAGGCAGCGAGGTAAGGCATCTCGGCAATGCAAGGGGCACACCAGGTACCCCAAATATCCACCAAGAGCACCTGTCCCTTGAAAGATTGCAAACTGAGTCGCTTGCCATTCTTGTCGGTGAAGGTGAGGTTGGGTGCTGGTTTGCCAGGGAAGAGGTGCCCATACTTGTTCGTCATCGCCTCGTAATGGCTTTTCACTTTCTCCCGCAATGAGTCCACCTGGCAGTTGTCCAAGAAGAAAGAATAGACCTCTTTCATGTCACTCGTGCAGAAGCAGTCGAAGATGCTAGCGATGGCATCGGCTTTCACCCGATCTGCCCATTCCTTGGGAGTTACCTTCTGGTCGATAGCTTTGAAATATGCCTTCAGCATACTCATCTCATCCTTGTATTCCATCTGGGGCATGGCGGCAGCCACGACTTCCTCTAGCGAATCCTGGTTGTAATGGTCGGAAGTGACCATAGGTTTTGTTGATGCCGGCTTGCAGCCTTGTGCCATGCAGAAACATGGCACGAGGAGCAAAAGCATCATATAGTTCTTTAGCTGTTTCATACTGATATTATGTCTTTTTATTCGTAGTCTTCGTTACCTTCGTCACCGTAGTCTTCGCCACCTTCGTCACCGCCGTAGTCTATCTCTTGCTTGGTGACGATGACGCTGCTGTCATCATATTCATTCTGTACGATTTGGTTGTTGCTACGGGTGATTTCGGTATAGACGATAGGTTGGGCATATCGCTTCGACTTCACTGGCAATACATAGTGGGCGAATACATCATAGTTGACATTGTTGTTGCTAACCTCATAGAAGTCACGCTCCACGGTCACGTCGTCATAGTCGGTCTCATTGTATGCCAGGCGACGGATGTCAAACCAGCGCATGACGAAAGGCATCTCGCGGTGACGTTCCTCCAAGATTTTCTCGATGGCATCCTGCTGGTTGTCAGCCTCCAAGGTGATGTCTTCTGCATTCTTGTCGAAGCGAGCTTGTCGGAGCTGGTTTACATAGTTCATCGCTTCCTGCCACTTGCCTGTGCGAGCCAAAGCCTCTGCCTCGGTGAGCAACATCTCTGGCACGGTAGGGCCGGCTTGTATGCGCTCATTAAACTTGTTATATACAATGTCGTCTCCCAAGCCTCCTACGCCTTGCTCCCAAAGTGCATACTTGTTGAAGAACTGCTTGTAGCGCAAGTCGTTGTCCTGGTCATACAGCTCTATCAGCGACTCGGATGGTATCAATAATTGCTGGTTCTTGAAGTATTGGGAGAGATAGTTCTCCTTGTAGTTGGCCACCTGGTTGTCGCCATAGCGATAGAGGGCGGAGTAGTTGACGGTTTGCATCTCGCCATTCCATGACACGTCGGCAGGCTTGAAGCCCAGGTTATTGTAGTCTTCGAGCTGGGCGTCTTGGCATTTCAAGGCTTCCGCCGCATGTTTGGCAGCCTCCTCATAGTTTTGTGTGAAGAGATAGAAGCGAGCCAAGAGGGCTTCTACGGCAGGTTGACTTACCATCCATCGCTTGTTGATGATGATGCCTGTGGTGTGGGTCTTCGCAGCCTCCTCCAGGTCGGCAAGGATGAAGTCGTAGGTCTGCTGTAAGGTGGCTCTCGTCATGTCCTCCTCATAACTGGTGGTCTTCTTCAGGGGAAGTCCCAACCCTGAGGCTGTTTCTGCCGAGTAAGGCTCACAGTAGGTGTTGACGAGGTTCCACATGGCAGTGGCTCTCAGCAGATGGGCTTGTGCCAGGTACTCCGTGCGGTTGGCTTCCGTCAAATCGGTAATCTCGTCTATCTGGCCCATGATGAGGTTGGCAGTGAAGATTTTCTGATATTCAGATTCCCATACAACATCGCCATATTGGTTGGCTGGCACGTCTTGTATGTTCCAACTCATGCCGTTGATGAGGCTCTCGTCTAGGTAGCCTATCATGTCGAAGAGGTCGGTGCTCATGCCGTAGTCGTCGGATGCGGCTACGTTCAAGGCGGTAGGCGTGTTGAAGATGCCACTGTTGGCGAAGAGGGCTTCCACCTGACTGCTCTGGGTGAGTATTTCGTCGTTGCCCTTGTTTTGCACCGTGTCGAGATAGTCGTTGCATGACGTGAGCGTCAGTGCGAGGGCAGTCATCATATATATGATTCTTTTCATGATTCTAATGTTTTTAGATGTAACATATCCTTTGGAGCGAATTTAGAACTTCACGTTAGCTCCGATGGTGAAGGTGAGCTGAGGCTCCCAGCTACCTGGCAAGTAGTCGGGATGGTAGTGCTTCGAGTTGGCTGACCAAAGCAAGCCTACGTTCTCCAACTTTCCAAACACATCTACGTTCTTAATCCACTTGTTGCCCGTGAAGAGACTTCTAGGCAAGGTGTAGTTGAGGTCTATCTCGCTCAGGTAGATGTAGTCGGACTTCTCTACGCTGAAGTTCATGGAGTTGTAGTAGAACGCCCACGTGGCATAATCATATTTGCCAATGGCATTTCCCTCGCCATCAGTGGTAGGCAGAGGCAACATGTGGGATGGGGTGGCTATGATGTTGCCGTCCTTGCCCATGACTTCAGCCACCTCTGCCGAGATGTTGCTACGCATACCATAGATGTCAAGTGAGCCGTAGTTGAACGATGGCATACGCATCTTGCCACCGAATCTTCCGTTTACGAAGGCACACAGCGTGAGGTCTTTCCAACTTACGCTCAGGTTGAGACCTACCGTGTGAGGGGCAATCATCGTGCCTTGGTAGTGCATCATCTTCTCTGGCTTCATGTAGAAGATGCTGAAGTCGGTGATAGGATAGCTATTGCCATCGGTGTCTAGGATGGTAGGGATGCCATTCTCCATGCCACCATACTCATAGGTGAACAGGGCGCCGATAGGATAGCCAGGGATATACTCTGCGTTGAGGAAACTGGAGATGTCGGCTGCCTCGATGTAGAGTTTGGTCACCTTGTTCTTGTTGTACGACCAGTTGAGGTTGCCGCTGAACGAGAAGTCGCCCACGCTACCTTGTGCGCCCAGTGTTATCTCGATACCATGGTTTTGAATGGCTGCGTTGTTGAATGTGCCGTAGGTGGTTCCGTTGACACCTGCCATGTTGACCGTACCCAGCACATCGGTCGATTTTTTGTTGTAGTAATCGAACGAACCATAGAGGTGATTGTTGAAGAGGGCGAAATCCAAGCCAATGTTGGTGGTGGCTGTCTTCTCCCAACGCAGGGTAGGGTTGCCATAGTCGGAGATGCTGCCTGGGTAAAGCCCGGTGAAGTCGTCGATATACCCACCCTGGGTATTGATGGTGGTGCGAGCGGAAGAGGAGGTTGGGGCATTTCCGTTCTTACCGTATGTGAGGCGCAAGGTGAGACGGTTCAACATCTTGTTGTCCTTCAACCATTTCTCGTTGTGCAGGTTCCACATTGCTCCCACTGACCACAGCGGACTCCATCGGTACTTGGCTTCCGAGGTAATCATGTTGCTGGCATCGCTTCGGGCACTCACGCTCAAGCCATAACGCTTGTCATACATATAGGAGGCGTTGCCGTAGAAGGAAACGTAGCGGTTGTGATTCCATGTGTCGGTGAGATGGTCATGTCCTTCGGAAGGCACACCATCGATGGCACCTGTCGTTTGGTCATAAGTGTCGAAGACTCCGCTCTGTCCCATCACTCCTGCCGATGTAGCCGTTACGCCATATAGGGTAGGGAGCGTCCATGCTGTGTAATAGTAGTTGCTGATTTCATTGCCGAGCACTGCGGAGAGGGCGTGCTTCTCGCCGAACACCTTGTCCAGGGAGATGTCGTTGCGGAACAAGGCACTGTGGTTCTTGCCCCTGCCCTTCGAGACGATGGCTCCCATCGGGAGTGCGGCTGTGCCGGCTGCTGCCAGGTCGTCATCTACCAAGGTATAGCGGTTCACCATGTTGCGTACGTAGAAAGACTCTTCGCCATTGGTGCTGGTATTGGTGTAACGGCTGGTCTCATACTGGAACTTGCTATTGAACTGCAAGCCATCGATGATGTTGACCTGCAATCCCACCTGTGTGCGCATCTGGGTATTGTTGATGCGGTTGCGGCGTGCCCTTGCCTCCTGCAAGAGATTGTAGCTCATGTCTTTATAGGAGAAGCCGCTCCAGTCGTAGAGCGAACCGAGCACGTCACTATTGTAGCCTGCGTGGAAGTGGCTGGCATAACTTCCGTCCTCATTCAATAGCATCTCGTAAGGAGCGAGGTAGGCAAGGTCGGAATAGGTGACTTGTGAACTGTGGCGGTTGCTGTTCACCAGGTTTAAGCCGAGGTTGAAGGTGAATATCTTGTTCAACTTATAACTGTTCTGCCAGTCGGCTCTCCAGGTGTTGTCGTGCCTGCCCATGAAGTCGCCTTCCTCATGCTCATATTGCAAGGAGGCACGAGTGTCCCATCCGCCTACGTTGGCGGAGATGGAGGCGTGTGTCTTGGATGTGATAGGTGTCTGGAGGAGATACTTGCTGATTTGCTTCTTGTTGTCGAGCGAGGCGAGGCGGTCGAGCTGTGCGTTCATCTCGCTCTCGCTGATTTCGCCCCAGCGCAGTCCTTGATAGAGCAATAGCTCGGAAGGAGAGATACAGTTGTTGAGGTTGTCGATGCTTCGGGTGTATTCATCGCCGAGGTAGTCGTTTTGGAAAATCCATCGCTGGTAGTTGATGGCATCACGACTGGAGGCGAGGTTGGTGAGATGCTGCACGTTCTGCTTGCTGCCCACAGAGAACTGTGTGCCTGCTTCCACCTCCACGGCGTTCTTCTTCTTGTTCTTCTTGGTGGTGATGACGATGACACCATTGGCTGAGCGAGCACCCCAGATGCTGGCTGCTGCGGCATCCTTTAAGATGGTGATGCTCTCCACGTCATCGGGATTGATGCGCTCCAGGGCATTGAGGTTAGGATTGGAGCGTAACTTGTAATCCACATCGTTGTTGTCCATGATAGGATAGCCATCCACGACCACCAAAGGGGTCTTGTTGGCATTCATCGTGCTGGTGCCTCGGATGGTGAACTTCTTGCCGCCTCTTCCGTCGTCCTGGCTCTGCATACCGGGTACAAGACCGTCGAGTGCATCGGCGAGGTTGGTGGAGTGACGCTTCTCCAAGTCTTCCTTGTTGATGATGGAGTAGGAGCCAGTGGCACGCTCACGCGAGATGGTTTGATAACCTGTCACCATTACGTCGCTCAACTCGTTGTTGGAGGTCATCGTCACATGGTGGGTGGCATCGTGTGAGCCAGAGGCGAGGATATAGGTATTATTGTTCATGCCTAGGTAGCCGTAGGTTATCTTGCTGTTGGCGGCAGGCACTCTCAACTGGTAGTAGCCATTGGCATCGGTCACCGTCTGTATGTTGGTGCCCTCTACCTTGACGAAGGCACCGATTACTGGCTCGCCTTCCTCATCCTTCACGTAACCTTTCAGCAGGCGGTGTCCTTGCACCTTCTCTTTTCTAGTTACCATGATGATGTCGCCCTTGCGTTTCCATTGGCAGTTTTGGTTGCCGAGCACCTCGTCGAGCACTTGGCTGGCTTCCATGTTCTTCACGTTGAGGGTGATGGCATGGAGCTGCTTCGCCAAGTCGGCGGAGCAGATGAAGTCCAAGCCCGTCTGCTTCTTCATCTCGGCGAAGAAGTCTTTTACGCTCGCTTTCTGTAGGTGGAGCGTCACGTTCTTCTTGATCACGGTTGGCTGGTGTGTCTGTGCCATCAAGGCAGAGGAACCCATCCAACAAGGGGCGGCGCTCAGTGCGAGTACCAGTCCCATGGAATAAAGATCATGCTTTCTCATTCTCTCTTGATTTTATATGGTGTATGACTAATGTTTGATTCTCTTGTCTTACCGATTAGGTCTAGTGGATGACTATCTTGTTGTCTTGCTGCTCCATCTTCACGTTGGCGATGCTGCTGATGACGTCCAGGGTGTTGTCGATGCTCTCATAGCGGCTGAGGCTTCCCGTGAAGCGTACCTTGCGGAGTGACTCGGAGTCGAAGACTGCCTCTCGGTCGTACCATTTGCCCACTACTTGCATCAACTCCTCCAGGGTGCAGTCGTCGAAGCTGAAATGCCCCGTGTTCCATGCGATGTAAGGTTCCACGTCCACCCTGCTCATGGCTAACTTGGCAGATGCCATCTCTGCCTTGTCGCCAGGCACCATCATCTTTTCGGTACCCAACTTTGGCTTCACGCTGATGCTTCCCCTGACGAGCACTACTTCTGTGTTCGTGCCATGGGTGGAGACGTTGAACTCGGTGCCGTATTCCTTGATGTCGCCATCTGCGGTATGTACGATGAAGGGATGATCCTTGTCCTTTGCCACGATGAAGTAGGCCTCACCCACGAGAGCCACCTCACGCAGGTCGCCCTTGAAGGCGAGGGGATAGGAGAGTCGGGAGTTGCCGTTGAGGTGTACGCGAGTGCCATCGGGGAGTGTCATCCAAAACTCCTTGTCGTGTCGGGTGGTGAGCGTGCCTTTCACGTCCTTATCCACGTCTTGCTGGGCGATGGCTTGGAGGAAGGAGGTGAGGGAGCGCACCTGCTGAGGCTTCTTGCTGCCCACTTGTAGGGTCGCCTCGTTGATGTCGCTGGCTTCCGCCTTCTGCATGGCTGCCACCATCTCCTGGCTGATAGGAGCTGGCATCGTCTGGGTAGGCTTGCCTTGATAGAGGTGGAGACCACCGATGACGAGAATGATACTGATGACAGCAGCGGCACTTCTCACAAGATACTTCTTGGTGAAGACTTGATTGGCAACAGATGTGAATCTTTGCCTTATATTATAAATAAGGTGTAGCTGATGTTTGTCCGCTTGTCCGTCTTTGGAGGTAATTTCTGGCTTCAGGGCATGCCTTTCGAGGAGAGGTTTGAGTTTTGCCCAAGCCTCTCCTTCATTTAGGTTCATACAGCGGTGATATTGCTCGGCGAGGTCGTCGCTTGCCAAGAGCGACTGATAGAGCTGCTGGTGCTCCTCGCTTTCGGCAAGCCAATGGTCGAGTTGTGCTTGTGCCGTTGTATCGAGTGGATGCAACAGCGACTGGCTGATGATGTCAAGTATATCCATACGTTTATCTTCCTTTTGTTATCTTTAATACGATAACGGATGACAAACGTTTACAAGAAAAGAAGAAAAATGATATATTTGTCGCCCACTTTTTTCCTGAGTGTCTTGAGTGCTCGTTTCCTTTGCACTCGGATGGTCTCCTCGGATATGTTCATCATCTGGGCTATCTCGGTGTTTTTCTTGCCTTGCATATAGTGCAGGAAAATCTCTCGCTGTCGGGGTGGCAACTCGTTGATGGCTTCCATGAGTCGGCGGTATATCTCGCTCTTGAAGGCCTCGCTGTCCTCCCATGCAGCCTCTGTCGCCTCGTCGTTTCCCAAGGCATACTCCTTGTATTTCCCTTCCACCTTGACGTGTCGGGCGTGGTCGATGGCACGATGGCGTACGGAGAGATAGAGAAAGTTGCGCACCACATTCTCGTCATCAAATATCTCTCGGTTTTCCCAGAGGTGGAGGAATACGTTTTGCACGATGTCTTCCGCCGTTTCCTCGTCCTCTGTCATCTTCATGGCATAGAGCATCAAGGCTTTATAGTAGCGGCTATAAAGCTGTCGGAAACTCTCAGTGTTGTTGATGCTAAAACTCTCCATGAATGAACCTCTTGAAGTGATGTATATCTTTGTTTTCGACTGCAAACTTACACAAAAAACTTCGGATAGACAAAGAAATTGCCGAAAAAGTCATTCCTCATGCCTAAATGATGCTAGTGGCAGGCTCGTCTTTTTCAAGGCGATGCTTTGTTTTCGCCCCTAAGTATAATTAAGTTTAAATCTAGGGGAAGTTTTGGAGATTCCTAGGGAAAGTGTTGCGGGATAAGGGAGAAAGTTGTATCTTTGCCTAGGGAAAGTCTTCATGCAAAGGCTTTGTATGTATATCCAAAAGCTTTGTATGTGTATAAAAAGCCTTTGTATGTGCATCCAAAGGCTTTGGATGGAGAATTTCTATAGGAGTGTGAGGAATTTCATATAGGTAGCGAGATAAATTCTCCTAGGTATATAACTTAAAGAAAGGAAATCTATATGGCTAAGTACAAATTGCAAGAGATGCCTGACATGAATGAGTCGGGCAAGCGTAAGGTCTATCCCAAGATGGTGATAAACAGGACTTTATCTACAAAGGAACTCGTCGAAAAGATGAAACTCTATCGCCGTGCCTTCTCGCCAAGCATCATCGAAGGTGTCTTGATGGACTTGGAGGATATGCTCGTCGATGTTCTCTCGATGGGGTATAATGTGAAGTTAGATGGTATCGGTACCTTTTCTTTGTCTTTGGGGTTCGAGGATGAAAAACCAACTGAGATTCAAGAGGAAGGCGACAAGATGATATACCGAAAGGTGGGAGTGAAGAATGTGAATTTCAAGGTTTCCCCTGAGTTGCTGAAAGAACTCCATCGAAAGACAGACTTGGAACGTGAAATGAGTGGCGTGAAGGTCATCAAGAAAAATCTCTACGACCGTGAGGAGCGAGTAGCTCGGGCCTTGCAGGTGATAGAGCGCAATGGGTACATCACTCTCACCGACTACGCCTACATCAATAATATTTGCCGTACCACTGCCTCAAAGGAACTGCGAGAAATCACCAGCGACAAGACATCCCCGATAGATGGACGTGGCAGTGGAAGTCATAAGGTGTGGGTGAAAAGGCAAGGATGATAAGCGATTTCCATTGTCTGCCAACTTTGATAAGTTCAAGATGTTTGTGGCAGATACTGGATTGTTTGTTACTTTAGCATTTTGGGCCTTCAGCCCGTTCTTGAACCACATGCGAAAGTTTAGTAAAGCATGGGAGTCCACAACTTTTTCTGTAACTTTTCCCCAAGAACTCTTGCAGATAAGAAAATAAAACCGTAACTTTGCGGAAAAGTTCATATAAAGACAGATTAGGAATTATGGTAGAGACTAACGATAGACGATTGCCTGTAGGCATCCAGTCTTTCGAGGAAATCAGAAAGCAAGGATGCCTGTATGTTGACAAGACAGATATTATCTGGCAACTTGCCAACAGGGGGAAAAAGTATAATTACCTGAGCCGCCCACGCCGCTTTGGTAAATCAGTGCTGGTCGATACGCTCGAAACCTACTTCATGGGAAAGAAGGAACTCTTCGAGGGCTTGAAGATTATGCAGCTGGAGACGGAATGGGTGAAGCGCCCTGTCATCAGACTCGATATG
>JABLTN010090665.1_pt1 | contig 24064 bp, 23 predicted proteins | sample 7160141 | NCBI WGS metagenome assembly JABLTN01 (sample SAMN14651226, study PRJNA627086) | human gut metagenome | isolation source: feces | host: Homo sapiens | reverse complement strand
TCTTTCATCCTCTATGTATGTTAGAAGAAAAGGAATTATTTTTTAACGATAAGAGCCTGGCCCTGGCCACCACCGATACACAGTGTAGCAAGACCTGTATGGGCGTCTTCTCTCTTCTGCATTTCATATAATAATGTAACAAGGATTCTGGCACCTGATGCACCAATTGGATGGCCAAGAGCAATAGCACCACCATTAACGTTAACCTTGCTCATATCAAACTTAAGATCCTGAGCAACTGCCAGAGACTGAGCTGCGAAAGCTTCATTTGCTTCGATCAGATCAAAATCATCAACTGTCATGTTAGCTCTAGCCATTGCCTTAGTAACTGCAGGGACAGGGCCAACACCCATGATAGATGGATCTACACCGCCTGTAGCATAGGAAACGATTGTTGCAAGAGGTTTGATACCTAATTCATCAGCTTTTTCTTTGGACATAACAACCAGAGCTGCTGCACTGTCGTTGATACCTGAAGCATTAGCTGCTGTAACTGTACCGCCATCTCTCTTGAAAGCTGGTTTTAATTTAGCCACTTTTTCAAGTGTTGTGCCGAATTTAGGATGTTCATCTGTATCAAATACTGTATCACCCTTCTTGCCATGGATAACTACAGGAACGATTTCATCTTTGAACTTGCCTGCTTTGATAGCTGCTTCTGCTTTGCTCTGGGAAGCTACTGCAAATTCATCCTGCATTTCTCTTGTGATACCGTATTTCTCAGCAACGTTTTCAGCTGTGATACCCATGTGATACTGGTTGAAAGCATCCCACAGGCCATCATTAACCATAACGTCGATCATCTTAGAATTGTTCATTCTTGCGCCCCAACGAGCACTAGGAATTGCATATGGAGCAGCACTCATGTTCTCTGTACCACCACAAACAACGATTTCAGATTCGCCTGCAAGAATCTGGTTAGCTGCAAGAGCAACACTCTTCAGACCGGAACCACAAACGATATTAATTGTCATAGCTGTTGTCTCAATAGGAAGACCTGCCTTTAAAGTAACCTGACGAGCGATATTCTGGCCAAGACCTGCCTGTAATACGTTACCGAAAATAACTTCATCAACCATCTCAGGTTTGATGCCTGCTCTCTTAACTGCTTCCTTAACAACGATTGCACCAAGTTCTGCTGCTGGAACATCCTTTAATGTACCGCCAAATGTACCGATAGCTGTTCTACATGCACTTGCAATTACAATTTCTCCCATGATCTTGTTCTCCCTTTCAATAACATAACATGATAAAATATTAATAAAGCTGCAATGTCACGTGCGTATTAACGAAACTCTTTGAAAAACTTTTGAACCATTTTCAACTCCCATGAGCATTCGTTAATTCTTTAACATCGTGTTGATGTTATTATATCATGAATTTCTGATTTGTACAGTACTTTTTTTTAATTTTTTAAAGTTTTTTATTTTTTGTCTGAAAATCATCCCTGTTCGGCAATTTCTTTCAGCACTATTGATTGACGAGTGCTCGCAAAAAGCAAATTGGCCCAGCCAATTACATGTTAATAATCTAACGTGATTGGCTGAACCAATTTATCTATTTCCTACACTGGATAAGCTCCGGCTTTCGTGTCCGCTCGGGTAGGATCGACTTTCTCCTGCTGCGCCTCACGGTACTTGAAGAAATCAACGGCTACCTGCGGGAATAAAGCGTAGGATAATACATCTTCATCCTGCTGTTTATAGCGGGCCACCTCTTTCTCCATTTCCCTCAGCTCAGGTTTCAGAAGGTCTGCCGGACGACAAGTGATCGGTGTCTCATCACCACAGGCTTTCTTCTGAACTTCTGGATTAAATGGCTTCACGGTCTGACCGTATTCGCCATGAAGCAGGGCCTTGCTTTCTTTGGTGATCATTTTATAGCGTTCACCCATCAGAACGTTCAGTACAGCCTGGGTACCAACAATCTGTGATGACGGTGTTACAAGCGGCGGTTCACCAAAGTCTTTTCTTACACGAGGGATTTCCTCAAGTACGTCATAATATTTATCCTCTGCATGTGCATCTTTCAACTGCGATACCAGATTGGAAAGCATACCGCCGGGTACCTGATACATCAGTGTCTTGATGTTGACACCAAGCACCTTCGGATTCAGCAGACCGCTCTTTAAAGCTTCTTCCTGAATCGGTCTGAAATAATCTGCAATCTCTGCCAGCAGTTTCTGATCAAGGCCTGTATCAAACGGTGTGCCCCTGAATGTCTCACACATAACCTCCGTAGCCGGCTGACTGGTGCCCAGGGCAAACGGTGACATCGCTGTATCAATGACATCGCATCCTGCCTCAACAGCTTTCATATAGGTCATTGAAGCAACACCACTTGTGTAATGGGTATGCAGCTGAATTGGCAGTTTTGTAGAAGCCTTTAACGCTTTTACAAGTTCTTCTGCCTCATAAGGCACAAGCAAGCCTGCCATATCCTTAATACAGATGGAATCAGCCCCCATCTCCTCAATTCTCTTGGCAATTTCTTTCCAGTAATCCAGAGTATACGCTTCTCCAAGTGTATAACAAAGCGCGATCTGTGCATGGCCACCTTCCTTTTTGCAGGCCTTAACAGATGTTTCAAGGTTGCGGAGATCATTAAACGCATCAAAAATACGAATAATATCAATACCATTTGCAATGGATTTCTGAACAAAATACTCGACCACATCATCTGCGTAATGACGATAGCCAAGAATATTCTGACCTCTGAACAGCATCTGAAGCTTTGTATGCTTAAATCCGTCTCTTAATTTACGAAGTCTCTCCCATGGATCCTCCTTCAGAAAACGCAGGCAGGCATCAAAAGTGGCTCCGCCCCAGCATTCTACAGAATGGTAGCCAACCTGATCCATCTTGTCGATAATCGGCAGCATCTGCTCTGTCGTCATTCGTGTGGCAATCTGTGACTGATGGGCATCTCTGAGAATAGTCTCAGTAATACCCACAGGTTTTTTCTTAATCTCGGACATTTTTCATTCTCCTATCATTCATTTATCAAACTCAGGATCTGCCCGCAGACACCGGCGCCAAATCCGTGTCTGCTCTGCAGATACATCGTAAAAACCGAATCCTTATGCACCAAAAATAGCCATAAACACACCGGCAGCAACTGCTGTACCGATAACACCGGCAACGTTCGGTCCCATGGCATGCATCAGCAGGAAATTTGTCGGATCCTCTTCTGCACCGACTTTCTGAGAAACACGGGCTGCCATCGGTACTGCGGATACGCCCGCGGAACCAATCAGAGGATTGACCTTGCCTCCGGTTACTTTGCACATAATTTTGCCAAACAGGACACCGGATGTTGTTCCCACCGCAAAAGCTATCAGGCCAAGGGCTACAATCTTGATGGTTGTCCAATTCAGGAATGCTTCTGCACTTGTTGTGGCACCAACGGATGTACCAAGAAGAATAACGATGATATACATCATGGCATTAGATGCTGTTTCAGCAAGCTGTTTAACCACACCGCTTTCCCTGAAAAGATTACCCAGCATCAGCATACCTACAAGAGGTGCTGTTGAAGGCAGAATCAGTACGACCACAACAGTAACAATGATAGGGAAAAGGATTTTCTCCAGTTTGGATACTGGTCTTAACTGCTCCATCTTGATGGAACGTTCTTCTTTTGTTGTCAGTGCCTTCATGATCGGCGGCTGAATGATCGGCACCAGGGACATATAGGAATATGCCGCTACGGCAATCGGTCCCATAAGATGTGCCTGTCCCAGCTTACTGGCCAGATAAATGGATGTCGGGCCGTCCGCACCGCCGATAATGGAAATTGCTGCAGCCGCTGCATCTTCAAATCCAAGACACATAGCGCCAATATAAGCAAAGAAAATGCCAAACTGTGCTGCTGCTCCCAGAAGGAAGCTGGCAGGATTGGCGATCAGCGGTCCAAAGTCTGTCATGGCACCGACACCAAGGAAGATCAGTGACGGCCATATGCCCCACTCGTCTCCCAGAAAGAAATAATGCAAAAGTCCCGCTGATGTACTGCCGTCCGCAGCGGCCTCCTCCACAGTTTTCATGATATCCGGATACAGATTGACCAAAAGCATACCAAATGCGATCGGCACAAGAAGAAGCGGCTCGTAACCGCGTCCAATGGCCAGATACAGGAAAAAGCATGCCACAAATATCATGATAAAATTTCCCACCGTCAGATTGAAAAATGCAGTCTGATGGACGAGATTTCCTAATGTTGTAAAAATATAATCCATATTGATGCCTCCCGTACAGATGAATTAAATTAACAGTGACATTAATTCATCGTTGCGAGAACATCACCGGCTTCAACCGCATCACCGGCTCCAACATTCACAGATGCAACTGTGCCATCCTGCGGTGCAACAATTTCGTTCTCCATCTTCATCGCTTCAAGGACAAGAATGACTTCGCCCTTCTTCACTGCAGCACCGGCATCTTTCTTCACTGCAATGATCTTGCCTGGCATTGGTGCAGAAACCTTCACAGAGCCTGCTGCTCCGGATGCTTTGGCCTTCTTAGCAAGGGCTGCTGCCTTTACAGGAGCGGCTTTCACTGGAGCGGCTGCAGGCGCTGCTGCCTGACCCTCTCCTACTTCCTCAACAGAAACTTCATAGCTGACACCATTAACGGTCACAATATAGTTTTTCATAATTACTTATCCTCCTACCAGCGGTTCGTATTTTTTCTTCGAATTGAACGGACGATTAACTTATCCGGTGATGTCTCAAGGGATGCAGCCAGTGCAGCAGTAATCACTGCCACAAGAGCCAGATCATCCGTTTCATCAATTTCTTCCTCATCTGCCGCCGGTTCTTCAGCAACAGTCTCAGTAACTGCCTGTTCATTCTTCGTCTTACGGTTTCTGAACCAGTTCTCCAGCTGACTGATGTATTTAAATCTTGATATGAGAAATGCAATGAATATCAGTACAACAAAGACTGTTCCCATACCCATCAATGTATTCATTCCGGCTCTTACCATCTTATCTCCAAACTGTGAACCACAGCCGGTAAGTGCCAGCGTCGGCAGCAAAAAAGCCGCACAAGCCATTAATTTCTTCTTCATAGATAGCGCCTCCAATTACAGCGTACTGTGCTTCTTAGAAGGTCGTACGGCTCGCTTTGAATAAAGCATCTCAAATGCTGCGATCAAATGCTGTCTTGTGCTCTCCGGTTCAATCACCGCATCCACATAACCTCTGCCTGCCGCAGATTCAGGACTCGTCTGAAGTGCCGCATAAGCTGCTGCCTTCTCTGCGATCAGTCCCTGTGCATCATCAGAAGCATCTATCTCATCATTGTAGATAATCTTTACCGCATTCTCTGCAGGCATCATGCCAACAGACGCCGTCGGCCATGCATAAACAAGATCTGCACCGATATGTCCTGAATTCATGGTCAGATAAGCACTTCCGTAAGCTTCACCTGTCAACAATGTCACCTTCGGTGCGGATGCATCCGCAAAAGTATGAATCAGTCTGGCTGCTTCTCTGGCAACACTCTTTTCATTGGCCACGGTTGTATCAAAGCCGGTTGCAGAAACCAGGGACAGCACCGGAATTGAAAATGCATCACAGAAACGAATAAAATCTGCTGCTTTCTGAAGTCCTTCTGTTGTCAACTTGCCGTTAAATGATTCAGCTGCCTCACCATTCTCATCCAGAATCTCTGTTCTATTGGCCACTGCACCGACAGTAAGTCCGTTCAGTTTAACAAAAGCTGTCACCATCTCTCTGGCATAACCGGCCGTTACTTCCACATATCTGCCGACATCCGTGATATCCTTCAGTATCTGTGCCGCATCACCTGTTCCTGAATAGTCTGCGATCTTTCTGTTCAAATCATCTTCGCATACGTCATAATCCAAAACATCTTCCTGATTAAACGGAAGCATCAGCACCAGCTCACGCAGCTGTGCCAGCAATGTCTCTTCGTTCTCGCAGACAAAATCCGCATTGCCAGTCTCCCTGCCCTGAAACTCTGCACCGGCATACCGCTCAGCTGCACCGCAACTATCATCCAGTGTATTCGGTGCATTCACAAAAAGTGCGCTTGTGTCCTTCACCATAAAAGTAAAATCTGATAATGCCGCCAGCAAAGCTGTACCGCCGCCGCACTGACCAAACACAGCTGCATACTGCGGAATTACACCTGAAGCCGCCGTCTGCTGTCTGTATAATCTTCCAAGTGCATCCAGTGCGTCTGTTGCTTCCTGCAATCTTAAGCCCGCACAATCGTACATACCAATCACCGGCGCACCCATCTTCAACGCCAGTTCATAGATCTTCTCAATCTTGCGCGCATGCATCTCTCCGATCGCTCCGCCCATCACAGATGGATCCTGACTAAATACATAGACAAGATTGCTGTCGATCGTACCATATCCTGTGATTACGCCATCTGCCGGCGTCTGCTTCTCCGGCATGTTAAAATCCGTATTTCTTGCATGAACAGAAGCACCGATTTCGATAAAACTTCCGGCATCCAACAAACTCTCAATACGTTCCACGGCAGACATTGCCTTAACCTGACTCATAATTATGCCCTCATCCTCTCTCTAACTGACAAAAACTTTGCCGTTTCTTATCTGTTATTTTACCAGACTAATTGTATTGCTTCAAGTACATTTGTATATTTTTACTATTTTTATCGATAATTTTTGTATTATTTCAATAATTTATCAACAAAACAAAAATCATATTCTATATCTTTTGTAATTTTTAACTGTTCAGAGCCAAGCAAAATTTCAAAAAACAGGTATAAAATGCTTGCATTTTCAAGACTGTTTTTGAAATTTTATTTGGCGGATACGCCACACCGACGAAAAGCGTAGCATTTTGGATGTTAGCTCTGAACAGTTACTGTAATTTTATATCATAATCCGGTTAAATATTCTGCAAATAATACAAAGAGCTCCATATCTGCCTCCGACAGACAATCATCAGCAGAATATGAAGCTTTAACAGTATTATTTAATGAAACCTACATGCTTGCAGATTTCTTCAATGGCCTTTTCCTTACGTTCATTGAAAATTACTTTGTTCTCTTCAAAGAGGTTGCGACCATCTGTATCGATAGATACAATCAGAGGACCGAACTCATTGACACGACAATGCCATAATGTTTCTGGCATACCAAGGTCACGCCACTGGGCATCAACGATTTCTTCAACCTTTGTTGCAGCTACAACTGCGTTTCCTGCAGGGAATACACAATGAATAGCTTTGTAGTTCTTGCAGGCATATTCTGTGTTCGGACCCATACCGCCTTTACCGATAATCACCTTCACACCTGTATTTTCTACAAATTCCTTCTCGAATTTTTCCATACGCATACTTGTTGTAGGACCTACGGAAACCATTTCGAATTTGTCATTTTCCAGAGGACGGATAATTGGACCTGCATGGAAAATCGCTGCGTCGCGAACATCTACCGGAAGTTCACGGCCTTCTTCAACAAGACGGCGATGTGCAACATCTCTGCATGTTGTCATGCTGCCGTTTAAGTAAATGATATCGCCAACATGAATATCTGCTAAATCTTCTGCTGAAATCGGTGTTGTTAAAATCTTCTTTCCATCTTTCATCTCTACCATTATAAAGTCACCCCCGAATGTGTTGTAATTGTATAGTTAAGATCTTTGTCAAAAATAATATGTCCACGTCTGTGGGACCAGCATCCAACATTGACGGCAACGCCGATTGCGGATGGATGTCTTGCTGTATTCTCGATATGAACACCCATAACGGAATATTTGCCACCCATACCCTGAGGTCCAAGTCCGATTTCATTGATACCGTCTTCAAGCAGTTTCTCCATAGAAGCTGCACGTTCATTTTCATTGTGACTGCCAAGTGGTCTCATCAGCGCTTTCTTTGATAACAAAGCTGCTGTTTCTACAGATGTTGCCACGCCGACACCTACAAGCAACGGAGGACATGCGTTCAGCCCATAAGAAGTCATAACATCCATAACAAAACGTGTCACCCCTTCATAACCAGCACCTGGCATCAGGACCATGGCTTTACCAGGGAGTGTACATCCGCCACCGGCCATATATGCATAGATTTCACACTGATCACTGTCCGGTACAATATCCCAGAAAACAGTTGGTGTGCCTTTGCCCACATTCTTGCCTGTATTGTACTCATCAAATGTTTCAACACTGTTATGTCTGAGCGGTGCTTCAAAAGTAGCCTTAACAACTGCTTCCTTCAGAAGTGCTTCAAGTTCTCCAATCAGAGGGAATTGTGTACCGCATTTAACCCAGAACTGAAGCACACCTGTATCCTGACAGCTTGGACGATTTAATTCCTTTGCCAGTTTCTGATTCAGCTTCATTGTCTGATAAATTGTCTTAGACAGCGGACTGTCCTCTTTCTCTGCCAGTTCATCCAGTTTTACGATGATATCATCCGGCAGTACTTTGCCGATATATGACACGAAATTTGCCATATAATCTGTAAGCTTTTCTACCTGTGCCTGTTTGCTCATTTATAATGCCTCCTTGAAAAAAATATGTAGAATAGATATTGTGTTTTATTTGTAACTGTTTAAAGCATGCTATTTTTAAAACTTTAAACAGCAGTTGCCGATTTCATCTCACTTAAGGGAAAAAAGGAAATGCGATTGGAAGAATAATCATGCTGACAATTGTCGCAATGACAATCATCGGTGTTCCAGCCTTCACATAATCCATGAAGGTATATCCACCCGCACCAATAACCATTGTATTGGCCGGCATGCCGATTGGTGTGGCATATGCACATGAACCGCCGATGACACAAGCCATCAGGACAGCTCTTGGGTCTGCTCCCATGCCCTGGGCAATGGAGAGACAGATTGGAACCATCAATGCGGTTGTCGCTGTATTGGACATAAAATTTGTCAGCACACAGCAGAGAATAAATACAACAAATGTCAAAATATAAGGGGAAGGATTGTCTCCGAGAGCACCTACAACCTTCTGGGCAATCATCTCACCCGCGCCAGTTTCTGATAAAGCGGATGCCATAGATAATGTCCCGCCGAAAAGGAAAATTGTCTTCAGATCGATAGACTTTAAAGCATCTTTTTCAGAAATAACGCCCGTAACAATCAGTGCTAACGCACCCACACAGCCTGAAACACAAAGTTTAATGCCAATCTTATCTTCAAAAATCATAGCTGCCAGTGTCAGAATCAGGATAACAACCGATAAAACCTGTTTCCATTTCGGAACATCACTAAAGTCTCTCACCTCTTCCACAGCGACTTCGCCGCCTTGCTTATCCGGAAGTAATTTGTAACCAATCGTTGCATAAAAGATAACACCGCAGATGAGAATCGGCAGACCAACAATGGCATATTCGAAGAAACCGAATGATAAACCAATCTCAGCCAGACCACTCTGGGCGATCAGGTTGCCCGGCGCACCGATCAGGGAAAGGTTGCCGCCCATGGCCGCTGCAAAAACAAGTGGCATCAAAAGTCTGGATTTTGAATATCCCGACTTTGCTGCAATACCGATCACAACCGGTATCAGCACTGCTGCTGTTCCTGTGTTGGATAAAACGCCGCTCATCAGTCCTACGATTACCATGATAGCGATAATCAGCATCTTCTCCGTTTTGGCAAAACGAGTGACAATTCCGCCAATCTTGTTGGCCATTCCTGTCTCAAATAATGCGCCACCCACAATGAACATGGCAACAAAGAGAATCACATTGCTGTCAATAAATCCGGCAAAAGCAGTCTTTACATCCAGCACCCCTGTCACAACCAGTCCACAGCAGACAATCATCGATGTGACCCCCAACGGAATCTTCTCCAGTACAAACATGACAACTGCGAACAGGAGAAATAATAGTGTTATGGTCGATGGACTCATTGAAAGTACCTCCTCACTTCCTTATAACATTTTATTATCATTTGTAAATGATAATGTATCCATTTCTTGGTTGTATTATAAAATAAAACACCGAACCTGTCAATAAGCTTTATAGCATTTTGAGGCGATTCGGCATTTTGTTAAAACTTTATCTTAATTTTTTATTGATTATTACCTATTTTCGCATTGAAAGTCCTGAAAAAGATGCTTTCGGTATCGTTTATTGCTATTGATATCGGGTCAGAACATCCTCCATGCTCCTGCGAATATGATAATCCATTAACTCTCTTACTTGTCCGGCATCCCGCTTTTCAAGGGCCGCAAAGATGTCTTTATGTTCCTTGTGTGAACGATGTGCATACTCCTCCACCGTAGACTTTGCCCCGATGGAAAGTCCGTTCCACAATTCAGCCAACATTTTCTGAATCTTCTTGTTGCCTGATGCTTTCCAGATTTCATAATGGAAGGACTGATTATAATCCGCAAAATTGCTTGAATCACCTTCTTTCAATGACTCTTCAGCAACTTCCAGAGCATTTCTGATGCCTTCAAGATCCGCATCATTCTCGCAGCAAAGTGCACAGGCTGCACTTTCAAGGGCCGCTCTGACCTGATAATGTTCCCGGATGGTCGTCTCATTAATGCCAAGCACAACAGCCCCTTTACTTTGTTTCAATTCTATAAGACCATCTCTGGCCAGAATCTGAAAAGCCTCACGAACAGGCGTAATGGATACGCCAAGCTCCTGAGCTGTATTTTCAAGGGTCAATACCTCTCCCTCTGAAATCTGTTTTGATATAATCGCTTTCCTTAAAGCTGCTGCCACCCGTTCTCTGGCCGGCAGCAGCTGAATTGGTTTTAATCCTAGCATTTATTCTCTCCTTTCCTTTAATCTGTCATCATTCCATCTAACAAGACAGCGTAATAACTTTGAAGCACCTGCTGAACCTTTTGTTCATCCCGTAAAGCTGCCGCCTGTATGACTTCTCTGATATTCTCTGTTCCCTTTGTTGTCAGTCTGGCAGCTGCATAAGTAATATAAATTTCGGTCAACGATTCCAACACTTTCCTCTGGAAAGCAAAAGAACACTGTTGATAAATTGCCCTGTGAAAGTCCGGATCATGCTCCGGCAATTTCTCCGAATGTTCCATCTTACACAGCAACGGCACACATAAATCCCCACACATACGGAACAATTCTGCTATATATTCCCTTGTCTGAGGCACTACCCGTACATGATTATTCGGCAACCGGCGAATCAATCCCTGATACTCAAGAATAATCAACGCCTCTCTCACCGGCATTCTGGATACGCCCAGACTTTGAGCCAATTCATTCTGTGTCATCTCCGTGTCCGCAGGGATACTTCCGGACAAAATGGCATCCCGAAGTGCCTCTACAATACTACCCTGTTTCTTTTTTATCTCAATCTTATCCATTTAAAGCTTGCTCCTGTCAATCCTTTTATTTTGTCTTCTTAATATTGTATCCTTTTTTTGTTTGAAAGTAAAGACAAGTACTTATTTTCTCAATAATCGCTCTTTCCAGGTACGTCTGATACCGATCCTGTCTGCTGTGATATAATCGTTTTCCGCCGTCAAATCACCATTCACAAACACCTGAATACTACCCACCGGCTGTCCTGCCTCCACCGGTGCTTCCAACTGTCCAGGAAGCACGCTCTCCACATGTACTTTATCCTCCGAACTTAAAAGGAACCTGTAATTTGTCTGTTTTGCTCTCACGGTAGCAAAATCATGTTCCCCGTTCATAACATGTACCTGCCTATCCGGAACTCCTTTGCTGATATCAATAGTCTGATAACGATAATTCTCGTCGCCATAGTCCAGCAGTGTCTGTACATCCGACCACTTGTAACCTTTATGCGGCGGCCATCCGCTGCCAAGAAGTGCTACGATAAATGTACGGTCATCTTTTTTTACAGCGCAGACATAACAGTAGCCCGCATCTGCCGTATACCCGGTTTTTCCGGATAGTACACCATCCATCATGGTCAAAAGGACGTTTTTATTATGTACCTCAAAACTTCTTTTCCTATCACAATCCGTAAAAGAATAATCCGCTGTCTGTGTAATTTTTAAAAAATCTTCATTGTCGATCGCATATCGCATGATCTTCGCCATATCCTCTGCTGTAGAGCTGTGCACACCTTTTTCGTCCGCAGCGTCCAACCCGTTCGGCGTTATAAAATATGTCTGCGTACATCCAAGTGATATCGCTTTTTCATTCATCAGTTCTGCAAAATTTTCTACGCTGCCGACGGTACCTTCAGCAATCATCATAGCTGCGTCATTAAAAGATTCCAGCATCATGGCATAATACAGATCTTCCATACGGTAGCGTTCCCCCTCATGAACACCCAGACGAACTTCCGGCATAGCAGATGCCCCTGCTGAAGCCATCACAATCTGATCCGGTTCATTATGTTCCAATGCCACGATCAATGTCATAATTTTTGTTGTGCTGGCCATAGGAAAGACCATTGTTTCATTTTTGCCGTAAAGAATACGCCCACTGTCAGCATCCATCAGTACTGCTGCGCGGGCGTTTAATGACAGCTTCTCTTTTTCCTCCTGCTGCCCAGTCTCCGCCGCTGCCGCAGGATTTTGTATTAGAATGAACAATGTACAGAATATGCCTAAAGCAACCATTAGGAATTGACCTATTTGTTTAATCCAGTCATTCACTCACAAACCGTCCTTTCAGGTCCTGCCTGCCGCCTTTTATTGAAAGGCCAGGGCATCACCTTATCTATTGATACTTCTGGCTTAATCTATGCATTTTTCATCTTAATTAATACCCATATCCGTCAAAATCTTTTTCAGTGCATTGGCAGATTCATGAAGATTATCTTTTTCTAACTGATTCAACGGAATTTCCACAATATTCTCAATGCCATCCCTGCCCAGGATCATCGGAAGCCCAATACAGACATCTTCAATCTCATAGGCTCCGCTGCAATACCCGGACACGGTCAACAGGGAATGTTCATCCCGGATCAGCGCTTCCGCAATACGGCGGATTGCCAGCGCTACTGCATAAAATGTGGCTCCTTTTTTCTCTATAATCTCATAGGCACTGTTTTTCACGTCCCGGACGATCTCATCCATCTGCTCCCGTGTAAAGACAATCCCCAGTTCATCACAAAAATCCCTCACAGCTATGCCGGATACTGTGGCTGAACTCCAGACCGCCACCTCACTGTCACCATGTTCCCCAATAATAAATGCATGAACATTGCGGTGGTCGATACCGATATACTCTCCCAGACGGTACTTGAACCTGGAAGAATCCAGTACTGTTCCGCTGCCGATAACTCTCTCCGGTGGAAAACCGGACAGACGTAGGGCCACAGTTGTCAGAATATCCACCGGATTGGCAACAATAAGCAGCAGGCATTCCGTATTGTAACGGACAATTTCCGGAATAATGGACTGAAAAATCCGGACATTTTTTTCTGTCAGATTAATCCTCGACTCTCCCGGCAGCTGATTGGCTCCGGCTGTTACAATCACCAGATACGCATCCGCCAAATCCTCATAGGTACCCGCATAAATTTCCACGGGATGGATAAAGGGCACACCGTGACCGATATCCATGGCTTCTCCTTCTGCCTTTTTCTGATTGATATCGATCAGCACCAGTTCATTAAAAAGACCGCTCCCAAGTAAAGTATAGGCTGCGGTCGCCCCAACGGCGCCGCAGCCTACAATTGCACATTTCTGTATATTCATCACTTTTGCACACCTCCAAAAACAGTTCTGTAAGCTGCTCTTAGTCTGTGCAAAAATATGCTGCCTATGCAGTATATAAGATTAGATTTTAAAATTCGGTCTTCGGATCATTAAATTCTTTGACGCGGCGTTCATATGCCTGCATAATCACCGGTTCAAAGGCCAACTTTGCATCCAGTTTCATCACATCATTCAACAGGTATTTCGTGAACAGCGGATTTAGGATCAAGAAAGGGCCTACCAGATAAGTCGCAAAGAAATTATGGTCGCGAATGCCTTCATTGGCTGTTCCTTTGTTCATGCCTGTTCCCTTATCGACATGAATAAACGGATATTTCTCCGTCTCACCGTAAGCCATAGTAAACTGTGTCTTAAAACCGACAATCTCAATATCATCAAAATGGCCTCTCACCAGGCAGTTGAAACGATGCATCATATCCCTTTTTGCATAAATCGGATATAAATCCAGCGCTTCGATCTTTGAACCGTCTTCATTCTCAATATACTGTCCAAAAATCTCGACTGCATTATTGGTAAATAACATGGGCACATCTGCTGCGATCAGCTCTGCAATACGCGCCTTATAAGGCATCAGTTTCCTGATGATCTTCTCCTGGGCACTTTCTGTCATGGCTCCCATGTAGATCAAATCCGGCTGTTCTTTTACAAACAACGGCTCATCCATATAAGACGTGAACACAAATTCCGCATCAGGCAGACATTTTTCGAGGTAACGGATATTACTGGAATCCGCAAAAAGACTGCAGAATTCTGGAAATAAAACTTCAATACGTGTCATGATTATCTGCCCTCCTTTTCTAACTGTTCACTTAAGCTCTTTTGAATAGCCTTAGCATATTGCGTTGTGTAAATATCATGCAGAATATACACATTGTCAACTTTATCAAAATCCACATACGCTGCTGTGTCCGGCTCTTTATCGCAACATACGATCTTCTCCTCAGGAATGCCGGCCATCAGAAGTCTCAGATGCATATCCGGACAGCGAAAACCACCCACAATGATCTGTTCAATGCCGGGATCATTTAAAAATTCAAAATCTGTATCAAAAAACCATGCAATATTCTCTGATGACTCCTGCCGATCATAGAAATCATCCACAATCAGTACAACTGCCTTTTGACCCGGTTCATGACGCACGAAGTCACAAACTCTTGATACTGCAATCGGATTCTGACCCTTTGCAACATCTGTGACCAGCTTCTTGCCTTTGACTTCCACACAGTTAAAACGTGTACCTGCAATCTTCATTTTCTCGAAGGAACGACTGATAGCCTCTGCTGACAGACCAAACTCCTCCAAGGCAGCAACAGTTGTCACGGTATTGTAAACATCTGTAATATTATCACCCAGCAGCTTCACTTCCATATTGCCCTTCGGTGTACGGATATGCACTTTACGTTTCTCATAATCAATTGCTTCCACGGCATAATCCATCTCCGGTGAACCAAAATCACAGTTCGGACAGAACGCACGTCCGATGTGGTTATAACGGATATATTCATAGTTCAGTTTTGCACCGCATTTCGGGCAGGCAACCACATCTTTGATGATGTTGTTGGTGGAAGTTGTCTTCTCATCCTCACAGGCAATACCGAAATAAACTCTGTCATTGTCCGGTGCCAGATGATTGCTCACTAAGTCCTCTCCATTTAAAATCAGTTTGGATGTTGATGGAATCGTCTGATTCAAAATACCTGCAATAAATTCAGAATGGGCATTTCTCTTGTAAGAGTCTCTGAAAAGATTCGTACATACAAGAATATCCGGTTTCACATATGGAAATATCTTCGTTGTCATTCGCTCATCAATTTCAAGAACAGCATATTTCTTCTTCATATGACCGCCCATAGTAGAATTCTTGATCAGCGAAGAAGCGATACCTGAATCGATATTGCCGCCGAAACGATTGTCAATAATATCATAGCCATTATCCTGCATCACATCCGCAATCAGATTTGAAACGGTTGTCTTGCCGTTGGTACCGGTAATACCGATGATAAACTCCGGTTTATCAATCTGATCCAGAAAATCCGGACAGATATTAATCGCCTTTCGGCCGGGTACATGTGTGGCATTCCTGCCGCAAAGCTGCAGAACTTTGATCAATACTTTGATACCTGCCAGCGTTAAATAAAAACGCATTGTTTTTTTCTTAGAATTCTTCATAACTGTTCCTCTCTATACATCAAGTGTCATCTGAACTTCTTCTTCCGCCTCTGTCTTCAGTGTCTCCATCTCTTCCGGTGAAACGGACGGCAATCCCTCCACCGACTGAACGCCAAATGTTCTTAAAAATTCTTCAGTTGTTGCCAAAAGAATCGGCCGTCCCGGAGCATTCAGCCTTCCGGCCTCTGTGATCAGACCGTACTCCAACAGCTTATTGATGGCATGGCTGCAGCTGACGCCTCGAATCTGTTCTATTTCCGCCTTTGTCACCGGCTGCTTGTAAGCCACGATCGCCAACGTCTCAAGCATGACATCTGTCAATACCTGCTTCTTCGGCTGATGCGTCAGCTTAATCACATAATCATACATCTCAGGGCTTGTACACATCTGAAAAGAGCCATCCAGCTCAATAATACGGATGCCTCTCTTCTCATTCTGATATCTGTCCATCAGATGATGTACAAGCCTGATCACTGTCGCCTTATCATGTCCAATAACAGCACCGATGGCCTCTGCGTTGATGGCTTCTCCCATCGTAAAAAGAAGCGCCTCTATGGCCGCTTCCGCCTCATCCGGCTTTAAAACTTCTTCCATGTCTACTCTGTCACTCCTGTTGCATTTTCATCGGATATCTGATTCTCTTCGGATTTGTCCATATTGTCCCCCGGCGAAATCAGTATATCATCAAAAAGATGCTCCTGCACGATCGTCACAGAGCCATCCTTCATCAATTCGAGTATCGCCAGAAATGTCACAATCACTTCCTCTTTTGTTGACTGCGACGTCAAAAGGCCCCTGAAGCTGACCGGTTTCTTCCTGTCTGTCACGATACGGCGGATACTGGTCATTTTGTCCGACAATTTCACCGGCTCCTGCTCAATCCGTCCGTATTTGCTTCTGATCGGGTCGATCTTGTCAAACTGTCGCTTCATCACAGACTGAAAAATCCTGTGAAGCTTCTCAAGATTCATATCCCCCACCAGCGCATCTAAATCCACCGGCGGTTCTGTATAAACCATATCATCAGGAATCGTTGTCGGTTTATACAGCGTCTGAGCAGCCAGAAAAGCCCTGTCCTTCAGTTCCTGGGCAATGTATTTGTAGGTTTTGTATTCTAACAGGCGATTCACCAGTTCCATTCTCGGATCCTCACCTGTTTCCTCTGCATCGGCTTTCTCCACCGGCAGCAGCATCTTGGACTTGATCCGAAGAAGTGTCGCCGCCATCACCAGAAAATCACTGGTCACATCCATATCTTCAATCTGCATGCGATGAATATAATCCATATATTGATCCGTAATCATCGCAATGGGAATATCATAAATATCGATCTTATTGATATCGATGAGGTGAAGCAGTAAATCCAGAGGCCCTTCAAAAACCTCTAATTTAAATGTCATTTCCATCATATTCTGCTTTTGAACCTTTCGTCGTAACTATCCAGAAGGCAGTATTCACTGAATCGTTACCTTTCGTCTATCTATTGTGGCATCTTCCGGCATTTCTGTCAATCATTTTCTTCAGGAATGATGCAGTGTGACACATGACAGCTCTGGCATATTGAACAATCGAATACGAAAACTGTGCATGTGCAGTCCACGGCTCAGAATCATCTCGCTTTTGCCACGAAAATAAGTTCCCGCATAATATTTAGGGAACAAACGCACCTGCGGCGAAATCACGCCGCCCAAAAACGGCAAAATCACAACACCGCCATGCACATGCCCTGAGAGGACCAGATCAGCCCCCCAATCAGCATATTCATCAAAATACAGCGGATTGTGGGCTAAAAGGAGATTGAATTCTTTTCTGTCACAGATACCCAGCTGCTCCGTAAGATACCATTTCTTCATCGGCACTTTTCTGAAACGTTTATAATATGTTCTGTTCAATTCTAATCCATAAATATTGATGTATGCGCCGTCTTTCCTGATCACCGTATGCTGATTGCGCAGCAAATGAAGATTCGGATGACGAATCGCTTTGCACCAACGCGCATGCATGTCCCCGTATGTCTCCGGATACAGGGCAATCCGCTGTTCATGATTCCCATTGCCGAAATAAACCGGCCATCGGTCACAGAGATCACGGACCATCCGAACTGCTGCGGACATATCCGCTCCCGGATGTGCATCTATCATATCGCCGGCAATCATCACTGCATCCGGTTTCAAACGCTCTATCGCCCCAAGCAGCTGCCTGTTGCCCTGATCAAAGTCATAGTTGTGAAGATCCGACAGCACAACAAAACGGAAGCCTTCAAAAGCTTCCGGTATTTTATCTGATGCTACATCATAATATTCTGTCGTAAAATGTCTGCATTCATAGCATATCCGCCCTATGAGGGCACCGGTTGCCGCTGCGGCAGCCATCATCCATTTCTTTTTATCTTTCATTCGGCCTCCATTATACGGTTAATATTTTGAATGCATCTTTGATGCAGGCAATTCTTGCCTCTTTACCGCCGCTTACACGTTCTCCGTCCAGGGACCACACCATCTCCTGTTCAAAAGTAATCTTCAATTCCTTTGTCTGCAGGAATAAAAACATGGACGGATCATACTTCAGCGGATTCAAAGATGTCAGCGATGTCACAATTGCACTGAGATCCATCAATGTCTTCGGCATCTTGATCATCATCACTTCAAACACACCGTCATTTAAATCCACAAGAGAATCACTGATCTTCAAAATACCCCCCACACTTCTGGCATTGCTGACTGCACCGAAAATATAGGAATCTTTATAAATCTGTCCATCCGCTTCCACACAGACCGTATAGGATGTAAATGCCGGAATCTCTTTGATGCCCTCAAGAATATAGGCCAGGTGCCCCAATGCATTCTTAAAGTTCTGCGGTGTTGAATAGGATGTCTCCGTAAAAGCACCGAAAGAAGCGACATAAGAAAAGTAGGACGTATTAAACAAACCTGCATCAACGGTATGCGGCGTTCCCCTAACAATGTTCATCGCTGCCTCCCTGATATCTGAAGGCAACTTCAGACCTGCTGCAAAATCATTGGTGGTTCCTGCAGGAATATACCCCAGAATAGGGCGCTTATTCCAATGCATCGTTGCCGACAAAATCTCATTAAAGGTGCCATCTCCGCCGCAGCAAATAACTCTGTCAAACTGACTATCCTTCTCAGCCAACAGATCTCTTGTTGCATCCTTACCCTGTGTTGTATAAATAATCGTCTCATACCCTGCTTTCGTCAGTGTATCAACGACATAAAGCAATTCATTACGTATCTTCTGACGTCCGGCCATTGGATTCACCATAAGTAACACACGTTGCTCCATCGCACATAAACCTCCGATATGTTTTTCAATAAAGTTCATTATACCATGTTTTTGTAAAATAGCCTATATTTATCCGCAGATGCTCATAAAATTCCTGTAAACTTTTTCTAAATAATCACTGAAACCGGCTTTTTGTATCCCCTCCTTTGTCACAATAGGCACTTCACCAATCTCCATATCATCCAGATAATAGATCAGACGTCCTGCCTTTGTTCCTGCTTCAAAAGGCGGAGACAGGCTTTCATCCAGTTGCAGTTTTGAATGGATATTTTCAAGATTTTCCCCTCGCAGCGCCACATAGGAAAACTGGCCGTCATACATCAATTCAACACTTTCTGTTTTTCCGTCTTTTATCGCCATTGGCAAAAGTACCGGCGGATGATCATCCCTGTATGCGCTGCAGTTTGCAAAGCCGTAATTCAGAAGCTGCTGTGCCTCGGAAAAACGTATTTTATAATCCGGTGCATCCATCACCACGGCAATGAGACTCAATCCGTCTTTGACAGCTGTTCCGCAAAAGCAATATCCCGCCTTTGCTGTAGAGCCTGTTTTTAACCCTGTTACTTCAAAATTATTTGCCATTTTCAGAAGTTTATTCGTGTTGGAAAGACCGAATTCACTACTGCCTTTTGCTGTTACATGCGTGATATTTTCCATCCAGATCGTCGCATATTGCGAAATGTCAGGATAATTTGTAATGAGCGCCCGGGCCATGATGGCCACATCTTTTGCCGTTGTATAATGGTCATTTGAATCTGTCAGCCCGCAGCAATCCACAAAATGTGTCCCGTTCATGCCCAGATCGGCGGCTTTTTGATTCATTTCCCCCACAAAGGCCTCCTCACTGCCGCTTACATACTCTGCCATTGCCACTGAAGCATCATTACCTGAAGCAATCACAATACATTTGATCAGCGTTTCCACTGTTTGTTTTTCGCCTTCCTCAAGGAAAACCTGGGAGCCGCCCATGGATTTTGCCCGGGCACTTGTTACAACTTCATCTGTCAGCTGGATTTTTCCGTTATACAACGCATCGTAGATCAGAAGCAGTGTCATAATCTTTGTGATACTGGCAGGACTGACCCGAACATCCTGATTTTTCTCATAAATGACTGTTCCGGTTCCTGCTTCCATTAAAACAGCCGCCTCCGATATGACAGTTACCGCCGATTCAGTTGATACTACCTCCTGACTTTCCGACTCACTTTCCAATTCCATCTCTGTCGTTTCTGCATTTGTTGATTCTGAATTTTCTGATTCCGTTGCTATCACTTCTCCGACAGCAGTATCTTCTGCATAAACCATTTGTCCATTCCATAAAATACCCATCAACAGGATAGCTGCTATAATTTTATTCTTCATAACTGTCACCGTGCTTTTTTTACAGTTTACGTTTGTGCCTGTTAACTTATGCCTTTACATCATTTTCCTTTTCAGCTATAATTGATTGCAGAAAAGTATAACTGCTTATTCTTTTTGCCGTTGTACAAATGTTACCAAGGAGAGAAACACTATGAGCTTTGTATTAACAAAAAAACTTCCGACACCAATGGAAATCAAAGAATTATATCCTGTTTCCGAAGAACTGGCTGCTTTAAAAGCAGAGAAAGACCAGGAACTGATTGATATTATTACAGGTGCCTCAGACAAATTTATGGTCATTATCGGTCCTTGCTCCGCCGACAACGAAGAAGCTGTTTGTGATTACATCGGCCGTCTTGCAAAAGTTCAGGAAAAAGTCAAAGATAAGCTTGTCCTTGTACCGCGTATTTACACGAACAAGCCGCGTACAACCGGCGAAGGCTACAAAGGTATGCTTCATCAGCCGGATCCTGAAAAGGCACCCGATCTTTTAAATGGTCTGATTGCCATCAGAAAGATCCATATGCATGCCCTGCAGACATTTCATATGCCAATTGCTGATGAGATGCTTTACCCTGAAAACTTCAGATATCTGTCCGATATCCTCTCTTATGTTGCTGTTGGTGCACGCTCCGTTGAGAATCAGCAGCATCGTCTGGTTGCCAGTGGCATTGAAGTGCCAACCGGTATGAAGAATCCGACCAGCGGTGACTTATCCGTTATGCTGAACTCTGTTGTTGCTGCTCAGCATGGTCATAATTTTCTCTACCGCGGATGGGATGCCACAACAGACGGCAATCCTTATGCACACACGATTCTTCGTGGTGCTGTTGATAAGCATGGTCAGACACATCCGAACTATCACTATGAAGATCTGCAGCTTCTCAATGAAATGTATGCCGAAAAAGGACTCAAGAATCCGGCCTGCATCATTGACGCCAACCATTCCAACTCCGGCAAGAAGCATAAAGAACAGATCCGTATTGTCAAGGAAGTCTTAAGCAGCCGTCAGCATTCCGATGACATCCGCAAGCTTGTCAAAGGTGTGATGATTGAGAGCTATATCGTTGAAGGCAACCAGAAGGTGGGCGGTAAGAACCATGTCTACGGCAAGTCCATCACTGACCCTTGCCTTGGCTGGGAAGATTCTGAAAGACTGCTGTACGATATTGCAGAACGTGTATAAATACAAAATGGATACCCACTAATCGTATAAGGGAAAAATAAAGGGAAAGCTATAAAAGTATGCATCGTCATATTTTTATAGCTTTTTTCTATAATAATAAATACTATATTTAAGGAGGCATTAACAATGAGTAAAGGTTCTATCAGGCAAAAAGGTTCTAAATGGTATTATCGATTCTATATAGAAGATGAAAACGGTCAACATATTCAAAAAGAATTTCTGATATCAGCATCACAATGAATATTTATACTCATTCTAATCGAAGAGCCAAACGTACCTCTGTAGAAATACTGGATGATCTATCCACTTCCATTCCTTCTGAAATAAGGGAAACTACAAGGGAAAGTGATTCTTAATAAATGGCCATTTTTCATTATTTCAGGATTATTCCATCTTAATTTTATTTTTTATGATAAACCGGAGTTTATCGAGAATAATCAATATAATTACATATTTTTTACTCGACTCATTCATAAAACTAAAGCCGGATAAAATTTCACTCTCATCCGCAAACGGAAAACGCAAAAAATAAACTGAGGAATTAGCTGCCAATCACAGTAATAGCCTCAGTTTATTTTTACTTTCTTTTTGAAAAAATATGTTTTGCAAACACATAAAATACGATAATAACGGCAATGAAATAGCCAAAGGCCCCCAATGCCGGTATGCCAAGGAATTTCGGTTTCATATCCGTGGTACAGATAATACTGGAGCTTATAAGCAATGCCATTACCCACAGACCCATAACAATATTTCTTGTTACCCTTCGAAGCAGATTCGATACATCTTCTCCGGCATGAAGATCGAGATTCACCTTTGTCTGACCTTTCATCTGACCCTGCAGAATATCTGCCAACAAGGTGGGGATATCTATCGCCTTTCTCAGAGAACGATACAGTGTTTTTCCACTGTTTTTCAATTCCTTCTTCCAGTCCATCTCCTCAAACATCTGGCTCTTCACACGGGCAGATGCGATCTCCATCATGTTAATCTCCGGACTGATGTCTGCAAGGACTCCTTCAATATGTGCCAGGCCTCTGGCAAGCATCGTCAGACCGTGAGGCATTGTAATCTTGTTCTCCTTCATGACCTCCATCAGATCCTGCATAATCTCTGCAATATCAATATTGCCAAGATCTTCCGAACCGTATTTGGCCATCAGATTGCGTATATCTTCAAACAGTTTGCTCTGATCCGGCTTTCCACGGAATTCTCCGATTGCCAGAACAGCATCCTGGATCATACCGATATCATTCAGCGCAATACCTTCAATGGCCCGTCCGATTTCTTCCCTGTCATGCTCAGACAGACGGCCCATCATTCCCATATCAATCCAGACGATCTTGCCGTCCCGCACACGAAGATTACCAGGATGCGGATCGGCATGGAAAAAGCCATCTACCATAACCTGCTTAATAAAATTATCAATGAGCTTACTGCCGACCTCATTCAGATCATAGCCGTTTTCCTGAAGATTCTCCTTATCATCAATGGAAAAGCCATCGATATACTCCATCACAATAACATGCGGAGTTGTATACTCCCTATATAACACCGGCGTATCCACAAAAGCCACATCTCTGTTCTTGCGATGGAACTCCTCTATATTGGCTGCCTCTGTAAGGAAATTCATTTCCTCCTGTGTGACCTTCCACAGTTCATCAAGAACAAGATCCAGATCCACCATCTCTTTGATACTCACCGGCGGCAATAAACGCACAACCTTATGCATCAATCCGATATCTCTGGCCATGGTCCTGTAAATACCTTTGCGCTGGACCTTGATCACAACCTGTTCTCCGCTCTTCAAAACCGCACGATGAACCTGTGCAATAGAAGCTGAACCAAGAGGCTTTTCTTCAATTGACTGGAACTCCTCCTGCCACGGACAACCAAAGGCATCCTGGATCACATCCACCACCTGGTCAAAGGGCATAGGTGCCACATCCGAGCATAGCTTCATCAATTCATCGCAGTATCGCTTCGGCAAAATATCTGATCTCAACGACATAATCTGCCCCAGCTTGATATATGTCGGTCCAAGGTCCTCCAGAATCATTCTCAACTTCTCCGGAGATACACCACGCGTAATAGCATGTTTATGGAGAACGGCTGTAATCTCCTTCAACCGTTCTCCATAACCGCTTGATCTGACTTTTTCAGACTTTGTATTCATTCTTCTTATTCAGCGTCAGCTGCCTCTTCCGCAGCCGGAGCGTCCTCTGTAGCTTCAGCCGGTGCTTCTTCTGATTCCACTGTCTCTGTCTTCTCCTCAGCGGTCTGCTCCATATTGCTAATCTGCTGTTTCAGCTGTTCAATCTGTTCCGGTGTCATCTTCTCAAGAAGGGTCTGCAATTCCCCAGGATCTGTCATCGAATACTCGGTAAACATATTC
>JABLTN010121293.1_pt1 | contig 24087 bp, 35 predicted proteins | sample 7160141 | NCBI WGS metagenome assembly JABLTN01 (sample SAMN14651226, study PRJNA627086) | human gut metagenome | isolation source: feces | host: Homo sapiens | reverse complement strand
GGCTTTGCGGCAGGGCCGAAGTCGCTGAAGAAGGTCTCCAACGCATCGACATCGCCGAACTGCTGCCGGGCAATCTCGATCACTCTGCGGCGCTCTGCATTGATCTCGTCGTCAGAGCGACCGCCCATCGGCTGGCTGATAAAAATAACCTTACTCATGCTCTCACCTCCTCACCGCGCCCAGCCCGGCGCGCTGGATGATGGTGGCATAGTCCTTGTAAGCGTGGGATAAATCCACGTTGGTGACCTTGCCCGGGGTAGCATCTACAACGCCCGGAATGTGCGCCGTACTGGTGTACTGCCACATGCCAAAGGCAAACGCCGTTTTGGGCTTATCCTCAGGCTTGGTCTTGCTCTGGTCTTTGGGATATCTCGCCAGCCAGACATCATAAGCCTTCAGGGCGGCACCGCCCATGTAGAGATATGTCTGGCCGAACCACAGGCCGGTGTACAGCAGGGCATACACGCCCCAACTTTCCACCGTGCTCAGACAGTAGGCAGTGAGGTCGGTTAGGGCAGACTTGCCAATGGCCTGCTGCACGGTGTCCTCGATGTCCACCGCCACGGGCAGCTGCAGCGTCTTGCCCGCCAATAGCTTGCGCAGCATGGCCAGCTCCTTGTCGGCCTGTGCTTTGTTGGTGGCCTTGAAATAGCCATACACGCCGCAGGGGATGCCCAGCCGTTTGCACTCGGCATAGTTGCGGGCAAACTGCGGGTCGGTGTACGGCTTGCTGGGCTTGCCCTCTGCGCTGTTGCCCATGGCCCGCAGCATAACGCCGTCGATCTTGCCGGACGCTTTGACCTTGGCCCAGTCGATAGTGCCCTGATGCCGGGATACGTCCATGATGGTTTTGCTCATATAATCAGTCCTTTCTATTCAGACCGCTTTCGGGCGGTCTGTTTTTATACTTTGTGCTTTGAGCCAGCACCACCCATGCCGCAGGCAGCACCGTCGAGGCTGGCCTGCCGAATATTCGTGGTACATTTGCTGGTATTGCCAGATGGAATTTCGGCGACAATCCTGCTTCTGGCGCGTTTTCTGGGGTTTCTAACGAAGGCCCAGAGGGAAAGTTTCGTGGTAATGGTGTGCTTTATACATTTAATGCTTCCAGTTCAAACTCAATCTATGGCGCGTCTGATACCGTTCAGCCGCCTGCTTATTATTTCAATATTTGGATTCGTGTTACTTGATCATGACAATCGAATCCAAACGTTCATATAGTACGCTGGGGGCTGTACGGTATTGCTGGAACCATAAATAGAACTGGAATTTGCCGCATTAAACCCGATACTATATTCTTGACCACCATATCTTGCATAGCCGCAATATTCTTTATTAACGGCGGCAGTAATACTTAATGCACCACGACCCGTTACACTGTTAGAGCTTCCTCTAAATGGCCCCGAACCGGTACTTTCTGCGGTGCTTATAAGACTACCTGTAATATTCGGCAGACCCGCTTCGACGGTGCTGCCTGCGGCATGGGTGGTGCTGGAGCCCATAATCGCCCGGTCTTCTGCAATTTTCATCCACGTGCCGCCAAAAAGCTGCGCCGGGTCGTCGTCCGAAATGGTGAAAAATGCGCTTCCAACGGGATGGTCTTTCAGCTGCTGCTCCTTCAGCAGTGCGTCCACCTGTGCCTGCGTGTAAAAGTCTGACATGTCCGCTTTCTGCACGCTATCCTTCCATGCGCCGGTGTCACCGTCCCACGTCCAGATGGTGTCGGTCGTGCCGACCACTGCCCACCAGCCATTTTCGCCCACAGGGACGGCGGCCTTGAGGGCTTCCGGCGTAGCATACCAGCCCTGTGCACCAATGGTGATGGTGCGCACCTGCTCGAAATACTCTTTTGTAGCCTGCAGGTGGTCCGCTGCTGCCGTCTCAGACGTCTTGGCGTTGCTTTCGCTGGTCTTCGCTGCGGACGCGCTGGACGCGGCGGCGGTGGCCTGCTCAGTTGCCGTGGTGGCCTGCTTAGTAGCGGTACTGGCTGCAGACTGGGCGGTGGACGCACTGGACGCAGCCGCAGCGGCATTTGTATTGGCAGTAGACGCGCTACCTGCTGCAGCACTCTGGCTGGCAGCTGCGGCCTTGGCGGACTTGTCCGCCGCTGCTGCGCTGGTGCTGGCGGTCTCCTCCAGCTGGCCGATGCGGGCACGCGCCTCAGCCAGCAGCTGCTGGGTCGGGATGCTGGTCACTCCGTCCCGCATGACGCCGCAGACGTCTTCGTCCGCGCGGGTGTCGGTGACGTCGGCGGCCGAGATGGCGGCACTGCCTGCGGGCACAGAAATCGTGCACAGGCCCAGCTCATACTGGGAGTGGTTCTGTAAAATTGCAGGCGGCTGGGCGGCCACGGCAGGCGTGCCGGTCTTGAGCCGGATGGCGGTGATGTTGGATGCCGCGTCGAACTGCAGCACTATACGGTCCACCCGGTTGAGGGTGTTGTCGGCATCGGGTACAGTCAGCACCGTGTTCTCCCGACTGCAAACGGACACGCCTTTGAAATCGTCGTAGTTCATCCAGGCAAGACCCGGCGCGATCGTGACCTGCCGGGTGCCGGTGATGCTGGCGGCGAAGTTGCTGTCCTTGGCGTAGACGCCGGACGTGCGGGTGCACAGATAGGTGGCCACATCTTCGGCGCTGTAGGTCACGCCGTCCAGCGGGTATGTGATAATGCTCATGTGTTTTTCCTCCTGAGGATAGGGGTGCCGATCTCGGTACTGACCGAGTTCTCACCCTTCTGGGACTGTAGGGTGACCGCCGTGATGCGAGCTGCCGCCTGGATATCGGTGCCGGGCAGGCTGGCCGCCACCACTTTGCCCACGGTAACGGGGCCGGTGGGGGTAAAGCGGAAGTTTTCCAGCCGCTGGTGTTTTGCCAGCTCCTGCTCGCCCAGCGTGCGCAGGGCTGCCAGGTAATCCGCCTGGGACTGGCTGTCCTCTTTTTTCTTGCTGGAGGCGTCCAGCAGCATCTCCCGCCGGGCCGCGCCGGTGTTGCCGGTAGCCCCGACGGTCACTGTTCCGTCTGCGCCCACGACCGTACAGATGTTTTTGTAGTCCGTGATGCTCTCGGTGTAGGTCAGGTCGGTCAGGTTGCCGTACTGCGGCGCATACCGGGCGTTGGGGTCCAGTTTGGGCCGGTACAGCTCAAACAGCAGCTTTTTCTGCGGCTGGTCGAACCGCACCCGGAAGCCGATGTCCAGCTCCTGACACACCTGCTCGGCGATGGAGAGCAGGCTGCCGGGCTTGACTTCGCCGGTGTAGGTGTCGGTCAGGCCTGCAGCGTCGCCCAGTTCCAGACAGGGCCATGCGGTCCCGGACACCAGACCACGCAGCGTGTTCTCCACGGCAAAGCTGCTCAGCGTTCCCGTGCTGATCCGCTCGTCGAGGATGCAGGCGGCATCCTTTGTGGAGATGACCAGCTTGCGGTCGGCTTTCTGGGCCGACACGATGCGCATGAGCCGGTCGCTGCCGATGAGCCAGAGATACCGGTCCGGGCGGCAGAGAGCCTGCAGGGCGGTGGTGTCGTGGAGCTCCAGCTGGGCCCCCTGCACATTGCTGTAGACGTTATAGCGCTCCGGCCACACCAGAGACACCCAGCTCTCGATGCGCCCCAGCGGCTGCAGCTGGGCATCGTAAACGCAGATGCTTTTGTGCCCGGATGCAGTCAGGGCAGATGTAATATCAGCCATGAGGTTCCTCCGTGATGATCGTGATGATCGTGGTGAACGCGGCGTGCATGGTCAGCGACAGAAACAGCCAGCTGTCACCGGAATCCGCCGTGCGCTGCCATGCCTGTGCCCCGTGATATACGGTCCAGAGGTCGCTGCTCTCGTCCAGCACGGCAAAGACGTCGTAGTTTTTGCCGTCGATGACCTGCTCCACCCGGAGCTGGCCGTTTTCCCGGTAGACCTGCAGCTCGTCGCCGTCCTGCAGGGTCGTGACGAAGCGCAGAGATTCGCCCGTTTCCGGGTTGATGACACCGGGGTTGACCACATCGCCGCGGGCGGTCAGCGAGAGCTTCCAGTTCTGGGTGTCCAGACCATCGTTGAGGATGCGGATGTAGCTGGCCTGCTCCCGGATGCCGTACTGGTGCGAGGTGTAGCACGCAGGCAGCCGGAACACGGGCGTCACCTTAATGGTCGCGGCCAGCGTTTCGGTTACACTGTGCCAGTAGGGGTTCGGGCAGTACAGCTGAAAACTGAACGTCGGCCAGCGCAGCGCAGCACTGATGGCCGGGCAGCGCTGCACCTCGGCGTCGCAGTAATACTTCCCGGCCACGGTGAGCCGCCCGGTGACGGATGGTGCAAAGATGTCCCGCAGCTGACGCTTGCAGTAATCGGCGTTGCGCAGGATGCGGCCGGTGATGGTGCGGGTGACGCCGGAAATGCTCCGGCTCTCCACTGTCGCGCCCACCTGCTGGTAGCCCTGGCTGGTCTCCAGATCCACGGGCAGGTCGCCCAGCGGGTCACAGCTCCAGAGCACACCGGCAGCATAGCCAAAGGCGAAGCTCTGGCCGTCACTGGTGGTAAAAACGGCATCAAACACCCTGCAGCACCGCCCTTTCCTGCTCATACTGCGCTTCACGCATCAGGTCAGCGGCCGTCTGCGCTTTGCTGTAGATATACTGGTTCACTTCGATGTTGGGCCGCTGGGTGCGCTGGGGCAGCGGCGCGGTCTTCTCGTAGTCCCACAGCGAGGAGGACGCGCCGGTGACGGTGCTGCCTGCGGTGCCGGACGAGCCGGTGCTGATGGCGCTCTTTTTAAAGGAGCCGCCGATACTGGCCACGATGGCCGCAATGGTGGCCGCCAGAGCTGCACCGGCTGCGATCATCAAAATCGCCTGCGGGGCACCGAAGCCCGTCGGGAACAGCGCCGCGCCGATGGCCTGCAGCATGCCCACAAAAGCAGAGCCGATGGAGCCGATCAGGCTGCCCAGCGATGCGAGGATGGACGGGAAGCTGGAGAGCAGCCCGCCCTGCAGGCCCTTGCTGATGGCCGTGGCCGCCGCGGTGAGCGGAGCCTTCAGGCCGGAGAAGATATCAGTCAAGGTGCCGCCCAGGCCGGAGAAGCGGCTGACGACCTCTCCGAGGCCGCTGGTCAGGCCGTCGCAGATCTGGCCACCCAGCTTCCAGGCACCGTTTGCCAGCTGGCTGACGCCCTGCTGCAGCACGCCGTTCACCTGCCGGATGAGGGCCTTGCCGGTGTCGTCGATGAGCTGCTTGGTCTCCGGTGCAAGGCCGTTGTACAGGGTGGACAGCACCCACTTGCCGACGGACTGCCAGTCCTGCTTCTTCACCGCTGTCACCAGCGTGTCGAAGGTGCCCAGCACCCCCTTTTCAGCTTCCTCCTGCCAGCCCTTCGTCAGGCCGGAAAAGCTGTCGGCGCTGGCCTGCTTGATGGTCTCAGCAACGGATTCGGTGCCGTCGGCGGCAATGGTCCTGGCGCGCTCCACCGTCACGAGCATCCCGTTCAGCACCTCGGTCTGTGTCTCGGTGATGACCTGCTTTTGCTGGGTCGTTCCGTCGGTGAGCGTCTCGGTGACAGTTTTGGTGTTGGTCTGGATGCCGTCCACCACAGCATCAAAGGTCGAAGTGACCGAGAGGGCCGTCTCGCGGACGGTCTCCATGGTCTGCTGGATGGTCTTCTTGCCGTCCGCGCCGATGGTCGTCACCGTCTTGATGTCCTTCAGGAGGCCATTCACCATCTGGCGGCTGGTCTCGGTGATGACTTTTTTCTGCTGACGCGTGCCGTCGGAGAGGAGTTCGTTCGTGGTCTGGGTGGTGCGGGTGACCTTGCCCAGCATTTCGGTCACGGTGTCAGAGTAGGACTCGACCGCCGACGCTGCCTTCTGCGCGGCTGTCTTGGTCTTCTTGCTGGATGCAGCCGCCGCGTCGCCGGATTTGGTGTAGGCCGGGATAGCGATATCCGCCATATCCTGGGCACTGTCGGCGAGGTCGGAGTTCGCGCCGATCCAGTCATTCAGGCCGGAATCATCGCCGCTGGCGGTCTCGGCCAGGTCGAGACCTGCCGTGACAGCAGTGGCCACCGACCCGGCACCGGTCAGACCGTTGATGAAGTTCTGGATCGCGGTTTTTGCCAGCTGGAACAACTTTCCGGGCAGCTCCCACAGCCACTTCAGGGCGCTGGAAAAGCCACCCTTGAAGGCCGCCAGCAGGCTGGAGCCCATGCTCTTGACACCACTTGCGATGTGGGTGAGCAGGCTCTTGCCGATGTTCAGCCAGTTGACGGCCGAAATGACCGAGAGCACCGCCTGTAAAATCTTCTTCCAGTTTGCCAGCAGGTCGGGCACCGCCTTGCCGATGCCAACCACCAGCTGCACGATGAGCGAGACGCCCTGCGCAAGGATCTTCGGCATGTTGTCGTTGATGATGCCGCAGATGTTGATGATGATATCGGGCACATAGGCGATCAGGTCCGGTAGGCCCGCGATCAGGCCGTTCACCAGCTGGGTGATCATGTTCAGGCCCGCATTCACGAATTCGCCCGCGTTGGCGCGCAGCTCCTCAGTGAAAGAGAGCAGCTGCGGCAGGGCATTGGACAGAAAATCCGGGATGCCCTGCGCAAAACCCTCGGCCAGCGAGTTGAGCAGATCGGTGCCGGACTGCAAGATCGTCGGGACCAGCGTATACACCAGCTGCGGGATGCCCTGCAGCATATTGCCGATCATGGGCAGCAGGTTACCATCCAGGAAGGTCTGGGCCGTGTCGGCCAGCGCCTGCAGCGGCTCTGTCAGGTCCGCACCGGTGGACCACGCTGCCAGCACGTTTTCAGCCGCGGCTTTCATGGAAGCAAAGCTGCCGGTCAGGGTGGTGGACGCCTCCTTGGCTGTGGTGCCGGTGATGTCCATCTCCTGTTGGATGACGTGGATGGCGCTGTACATGTCGGCCAGGTTGCCCAGGTCGTACTTGACGCCGGAGATCTTCTCTGCGTCCTTCAGCAGGCGCTGCATTTCAGCCTGCGTGCCGCCGTAGCCCAGCTTCAGGTTGTCCAGCATGGTGTAATTCTGCTTTGCAAAACCCTGATAGGCGTTCTGGATATCCTGCATATCCGTGCCCATCTTATTGGCATTATCAGCCATGTCCACCATGGCCATGTTGGCCAGCTGGGCTGCAGCATTGGTGTCGTGGCTTACGCTGGACAGCAGGCTGGCTGCAAAGCTGGTGGTCTGCTCCATGTAATCGTTGGCGGACAGGCCCACGGTCTTGTAGGCCTGTTTGGCGTTGTCGAACACGATCTGCTGGGACTGCATCAGGGATGCATATTCATCCTTGACCTCGTCCACAGACTTGCCCACAGACTGGGCGTATTCTTCGATGCTGCGGCCGCCTGCGCCAAACAGTGTTTCGATTCCGCCGATACTCTGCTGCAGTGCACCGCCCAGGTTGAGGGAGTCCGAGATGAGTTTGCCGATGCCTGCCGCGGCCACGACCTTTTTGATCGTGCCCACCAGCTGGGCACCGATGCTCTGGCCGGTCTTTTCGCCCAGGCCGTCGGTCTCCTCGCCGAAAACGTCGGTCAGCGCAGCACGGATGCCCTGCGCCGAGGGCACGATCTGCACATAGGCTTTCGCCATTTCAATGCCTTCCGACATTGTCAACCACCTCCTTTCAGGGCCGCAAGAGCGGCATCAAATGCTTCCGGGCTGTCGTAGCTCTGCACATTGCCGTCGTCTCCGGCGGAAATGCCCATCAGGTCGGCCACCACAGAGGGCGGCTTCGATGCATCGCTGTGCAGCCACCAGACCACCTGGGTCAGGCGGTCCGCAGCATAAGCCTGCAGCTCGGTGGCAAAAGGCACGGTCCGGCCATGCACCCGCATCAGGCTGCGGCTGTCCTCCGGCAGACCGGCGGCCAGGGTGGCCGCCAGACGCAGCGGCAGGCTGCGCCAGCTCAGCACATGGTAATACTGCGCAAAATCGCAGATGAGGGCATCCTCGTCCGACGCGATCAGTTCGGCGAGGATGCAGAGTTTTTTCCGGCCTTGAAGCTGGTGAGCAGCTCATTCAGCGCCTTGTCGAGGGCACTCATGGGGACAATGCCCTTCTCATTGCGCAGGTGGTCGTACAGGCGCGCCTTGTTCTCCGGCGTCAGCATCCGGTCGCGCAGGACAAAAAAGGCCGAGGGGTCCTTGCCCAGCCTGGTCATAGCTTCGATCATTTCCGCGTCGTCCAGGAAATTCTCGTCCAGCTCGATTTCAAAGCCATCGTTCGTTTTTGCAGTGATCATGCCTGTGCCTCCTTGTTACTTGCGGTGTTCTTGACGGACTGGGTCACGGCCTTGCTGCCGCTGGCAGACTGAGCTGCTTCTGCCGCGATGATGTACTCGTAGTGGGTGTTGCCCTTATCGTCCGGTACGGCGGTGATGGTGGTGTTGTAGCCCACCGCACCGTTGGAGTAGGTAATGTCGCCCACCGCGGTGACGGCGGCGTCCGGGATGACGATGCGCTTGAGCGCGCCGTTCTTCATGACCATCTCCACGACCCAGGAGCAGTCCTTCTGCTCGGAGGAGTTCGCTTTGACCGTGATGCCGGCCTCCAGTGTGCCGGTGACGTTGTCGTCGCCGTACACGGACTTCAGCACAGCCGTGCTCAACGCTTCCAGCAGGGTGTAAGCGAAGGTGTCAGGCTTTTCGGTCTGCTGGGTCAGCACGGTGTCACCGCCCCAGGCGGTGGTGTTCTCGCTGGAGGGCGAGTTCGAGTTGGTCAGGCCGTCGCTGGAAATGTAGCCCAGCGACTGGAAGGCTTTGTCCAGCTCAGACTTTGCGTCCGTGGGCAGCGGGGTGCCCAGCGGGGCACGCCAGACCGCGCCGCCGACCTTGGGCTTTGCAGCAGTTACGTTCTTTGCATCCATAGAAATGCTTCCTTTCGTCAGTAATGTGTAACAGAAAAAACGGCCTGATAGCGGGGCCGTTTGCGTGTGGCATCCGGGAAATTGTACTCAGTGACAAGGTTGCAGGAGACGACCTCGGGCAGCGTGTCGGCAGCCTGCATGGCCTGCACCACAAAATGGCTCAGCTGGGCGGCAGAAAAGTCGCTGCGGCCGTAGGACTGCACCGCCAGCGTGGCTGTGTAAACGCCTTCGTCGTGGCTGTCGCCGGTCTTTTCCAGGATACAAAAATTGCCGGAGGGGTTCTCCGGCATGGACATGTAACAGGGAAAAGCATTTTTCCGCAGGTAGTTCAGGATGATTTCTTCGATCATTTCTTTCGCTGGTAGCTCCTCACGGTGATCACTCTGCCGTCCTTCAGGTGGCGCTTGTGCTCATGCACCACCGCACCGGAACGGCTGGAAGAAACGGCTTTCAGCAGCGTGTTGTTGGCCGAGTTATCGGTGTAGGCAGCTGCAGAGGTGGTCTCCACCACGGCCACAGCGCGGGTCTGGGCTACATAGGCCTCATACCCGTCGCCGCAGCGGTCTTTCACGGTGTCGGCGCGGTCTTTGAGCACCGCCTGCATCTCCGGGGAGCGCAGCAGGGCGCGGACGCCGGGGCTGTTCAGATCGATTTTGACCTTAGCCATAGCGCTCGACCTTCACTTTCTTGTTCCAGTCCAGCGGCACGAGTTCCTCAATGTACTGCTGTACACCGCCGTAGGTGCGCCATTTCTGGCCGAAAAATTCAACGGTAACATCATCCCAGTTATGGGCATCGCCTTTCGGGATGCACAGCTCATAGGCGAGATGATGGCCGTTCAGCTGCAGGTCGGTCGTCACAGCGGAAGCATCTGCCGGAGTGACCAGCACATTCTCCACCGTGACCGGCGTTTCTGCGTAGATGGGGTCATGGAAGCGGTCCTCACCGGTCTGGGTCTTCTCGTACAAGGTGACAGGAATGCCCTTAATCCACGGCATAAGGTTCGATCACTCCGATCCGCTGGCGGCGCAGGCCCAGCCGGGCCAGCTCCGATTTTTTGATGAACAGGCCGCCGCCGGGCACCAGAAAAGAGCCGGAAGCGGAATACCCGCCTGCCGACTGGGTGAACTGGGTCATAGGCTCCTGATTCGTGCTGGTCATGAGGGTGCGGGCCACCACATCCACCGTGACGCTCTTGGCTACAATGGCCAGCGACGGGTCAGCAGCCACAAGGGCAGACAGGTCTTTGCCAACCTTGCGGGCTTCCACATCCAGACTGGCCGAGACCACCTCCAACAAGGGAGAAGCCCGGGCCTGTTCGGCGGCGGTCATGGGACGCCACAACGCCGCCAGATCTTCCAGTGTGGCGTAGGTCATTCGGCGGCCTCCGCTTTCTCCTTATCGGTCTTGGTGGTTTTGGATGCCTTGACCGGCTCCCAGTCACCGCCGGAAATGCGGCAGGGCGTCTCGATCACCGCGCCGGTCTTTTTGTTGCGATACTGCATGATGACTCCTCCTTATGCACTGGCCTTGATGTGAGCGAACGCGGCGGCATCCAGGATGCCCCAGCCAATGTAGGCTTCGCCGCGCAGATACACCTGATTGTGGCCCTTCAGGTCGCCCAGCGTGGTATCGTTGTCAGGGTTGCCGTACTGGATGACCTCAATGGGGATCTCCTTGGCATAGCCCCACTTGAAGCAGTTGGTGAAATCGCCTACCAGCGCACGGTCCAGGCTGGAGCCGGAGGACAGGTTGGAAGTGGACTCAACATGCAGGCCGTTCACCTCGCCGGGGTTCGCGCCCCATGCCAGCTGCGGGTACAGCTTTGCGCCGTCGGTGGTGGTCTGGGCGGCCAGTGCACTCTTGAAGCTGGGTGCCAGGATCATGCCGGTCACGTCGCGCTCTGCGCCCTGCACCAGGGCGATGGCGGCTTCCACATTGGTGTCGGGCTTGTCGCTGGCCGCAATGGTCACGGCCTGCGTGACCTTTTTGTCGAAATGATTGTCGCCGATGACAGAAGATGCCGTGCCGGTGCGCGGATTGACGCCGTGAAGGGCCATCAGATCCAGACCCTTTGCCACCTTCTTGGCGAAGCCATCTGCGAAAGCCTCCAGAACGTTCATCTGGTATTCCTCGGAAGCGTACAGGAATTCATCCGACACGCGGGCACCGTACTCGACCTTCAGCGGCAGAATGGTGATGGAATCCACGGTCGCACCGCCCTTGGTCTTGGCACCGTTCTCAGCCACAATGTCCACTTCCTTGTCCAGCGTGAAGGTGAACTCCTTCATGCCATTGAACGGAATGGGCGTTGCGCCGCAGAGCTTCGCCAGCGCGGATGCGCCGGTGGTCTTCTGGATGAAGCCGGGCACCAGCTCGGCGGGAAACAGGGAACCTTTGCTCAGAATATCAGGCATTGTAAAATCTCCTTTAGTCGTTGTTCATCAGCTGGTTGGTGAAGGTGCGCAGGGCGTCGCGCGTGCTGCCGCCGCTTGGGTCCGGGTCGCCGCGCGACGGTGCACGCGGGTTCTTGGGCTTGAGCAGCTTCAGCAGGCTCTGGGCGTCCTTGCGGATATCAGCCTCGGTGGAGCCGTTCAGCCGCGAGGACATCTCGAACGGCAGACCGACCTCATGGGCGATGCGGGACTTGAGGGCGTCCGTCTCGTAGGTCTGGATACGGGCATTCAGATCTGCGTTCTGCGCCTTCAGGTCGTCGTAATCGGCATAGGGCGCGAGACGGTCTGCGACCGCTGCGTCGAATGCTTCCTGCGTGGTAATGGGTTCAAATGCTTCTGCCATAGAAAAACTCCTTTCGTTCTGGCAAACAAAAACAGGCCCGTGTGGCCTGTTAATAGCTGGTGCGCTGGCGGCGCTTCGCCTTGCCCTCGGCGCATTGCCAGTGGGCAAGGATGACGCTGTCCAGCAGTTCGATGTGGCCGCCCTCGGTCAGGGAACGGTAGCCAAAGCCGCCGTTGGAGCCGATGGCCCGCTTTTCGCAGTTGGAAGCTGCCTGTGTAAGGCCGGGCTGTCCGGCGTGGCACAGGGTCTTTGCAAAAAGGGCCTGCTCAAAGGCAGCGTTGGCCGTGATGACCTGCTTGACTGTTGGAAGGACGGGTGCCTTGAGGTGTGCGGCTTTCATGGCGTCGGCCAAAAGCTGCTGCCCGCTGGCACCGTCCACCGCCACGGCGGCGAGGTCGGCTTTTGATAAAAAATCGAGGAGCCACCCACTGCCCGCCCGGGTGGGGCGGCAGTCGATGGCTTCCACGAAGATGGTGTTGTCTTTGGTGCGGCACGCGACGGCCAGCGCACAGCTGGTGCCGTCGGTGCTGAACTTGATGCCGGCATACAGTTTTCCGGTGAGCTTGGGCAGGACATCTGTTTTCAGTTCATCCCACTCGGCGCGGCTGATGGCCGATTTGAGATTGTAGCGCAGCCACAGGCCCAGACGCTGGATGTTGAAGTCGATAGGGTCATCGCCGATCTCATCTGCCACGCTGCGCTCGGTGAAGATGGTGCCGAGACTGGGGTTCGTGCGGTACCACGCTTCCACGTCGTGGGGGTCGGCCTGCTGCTCCACGCTCCATTCGGCCCAGCCGGTATTCTGGGTGTCGCCCCGCAGGGCAGCATTGCGCATTTTCAGGAACACCGTGCCGGAGGAGACCGGCGTGGGCGGGGTGCCGCAGAACAGGGTCTGCGGGTTCTCGCTGTCGGTGACCACATACTTCAGGGCACTGGCCTGATCGTCGGTGTATTCCTGTGCTTCGTCTACCACCAGCAGGTCGAAGCCCTCGCCCAGACCGCCCTTGGAAGAACGGGTGCGGAACTCAATGCGGCCTTCGCCATCTTCCAGCTGGATGTGCTCGCGGCCTACCGCCTGGATGGACTTGTACGGGATCTTCGCCTTGTCCAGCAGATGGCACAGACGCTCCCATGCCGCCCGGGAGGTTGTGGTGCGGTGGGCGGTGTGCAGGATGCTCTCGCCCTGCTGCAGGCCGTACAGCTCCCGAATGGCGGCGATCTCGTTTTTGCCGTTGCGGCGGGGCACGGCATAGCCGAACTTGGTGTGCACCCACAGATCATCCTCGTTGCGGGCAAGGATGTCATACAGGAGCAGCTCCTGCCATTGCTGGGCGGTGCGGCCGGTGGTGTTGTACAGGTCGATAGCATCCTGCCCGAGGGTCTTTGTGTAGGGTAGCACCACAGCGGCGGTAGGCGTCTGACGGCCCAGCCGCACATCGGCTGCCTGTTTTCGCGTCCGCGGCATGGTGGGCTGGCTTCCTCCTTCTTAGATATTGACGGCAAATCGAAAATATGGTATATAATAAATAGAGGTGCGCCTCCGCTATATGGTGGGGGCTCGACACCTCTATTTTTTTGCAATAAAATGCTGAACGGTGAGCAATGTATCTTTGCATACAACAAGGATATCCACGTCTTGCGTTGCGCTGGCAGTCAGCCTTTTTCGAAGAACTTCTTTCAACAAATCAACAGAAATCGTGTTCTGCCCATAGTTCAAGATAATGCCACCAGGATTCTCTTGAATTTGTTTCAGCCCATGCCGGACAGCACTGTTTGCGGATTTTTCGGTGGACGCTGTTTTTAAATCCCAGAGCTTTCCGTTCCAGATATAGTCCGGTGTCATCGCCTTATAATTATTTGCCTCGTTCAACAGTACAATGTCGCCGCCCAGATGGTCGTGCAGCCATTGTGCTGTTTTTACTTCATCGGCATGGCGCACCATGTCATAGCCGGTGTCATATGTAATGGATCCAATGCCCGGCGTGGCTGCCCGCAGATATTCCGGCAGGACATTCTGCAGCGGATCTTCTTTGGGCAGGCGCACTTTATTCGGAAGCGGCGTTTCCGTGAACTCTCTGCGCGCCTGAAGAACTTCCGGCTCCTCTGTCCATGTTTTGTTCCACACGTTCTGCCGCCTGCCCTCGCCGGGGTCGTATTCTACCCGGCAGCGGCAGCGCTCGTGGCGGCGGTAAACATCCTTCGGCACATGCGGGTAATCGTAAGTCCCGGCCAGTGCGCTGCACCACTTGCAGCAGTGGCTTTCGGCGGTGCGGATGACCCGGGGCTGCAGCCCGGCCTTGCCCTGAAACGAAACGTTCTTTTCAAGGGTGTCGTCCACCACCATGCGGGAGAAGGTGCGCACCGGCTCATCCAGTACCCACGCCGCATCCTCGAAGCGCTCTGCTTCAGCCAGCTTGTTCAGCAGGCCATCCATAGCATCGGTGTTGAGCGCGGCATGCTGCGGGGCGATGCCGATGCCCGCCTGCTGGTTCAAAGCCAGCTGCACGGCAGCGGAAGCGTCCGCGATCAGGGCGTGGTCTTCTTCCAGCAGCGGGCGCACGACCCGGTCAGCAATGTTCCAGTAGAGCTTTCCGTCCGGCAGAATGTCGGCGGTCAGATTGCGGCGGAAGGCTTCGGCCAGCGCCGCACCCACACGCTCGGCATAGTCAGCAGCGGCAGCATAGGTATCGGCAGCAGGCGCTTCGTCGCCCAGCAGGGAGAGAAAGTCAGCCCGGATACGTTCCAGAAGCGCCGGGGCGATGTCTTTTTCGTCCATAGGCACCTCAGTTCTCGGTGCGGATGCCGGTCAGGTCGCGCAGATTCTCCTTGCCGAAGTAGCCCGGGATGGCGGTGTTGATCTTGCCCACGGCGTCACCGATGCCGGACAGCGTGGCGGCGTCCGGCTCGAACACCGGTTCCCACACGGGGCGGGTCAGGTAAAGCTGCTGGCGCTGGTAGGCAAAATCATCCCGCACGCAGGCAGCAAGGTATCCGGCATTCAAAAAGCCGCTGCCGAAGGTGCGCTGCGCCTTGCGGGCGGCCAGGCGCAGGCTCTCGTGGCTGGATTTGATGGCTTCGGCGCTGCTTGGATTGTCGGTGACAAAACCCAGGTCATCCAGCGTCAGGCCGGTCTCACCTGCGAATAGTGCAGCAAAGGTGCGCAGCTGTTCGGTGTAAGGACTCATGCTCTGCTGGGTGAACTGGCCCACCACCGGGTGGTCGCCGTCTTCGTCCTTTGTGATCTCCAACAGGCTGGAAATGGTGGCTTTCCATTTGTCCAGCTGGTCGGCTTCGTTGGAGGTGCCCAGCACATATTTCTGCGGGAAGGAATAGAACTCGGCGCTGATCTCGCTGCGCTTGAGGGTGCGCAGGGCACCCTGCTGCAATCCCATGCAGGCGCGGGAAATGCGGCTGTGCCCGAAGGGACGTTTTGCGTCCGGGCGGTATACGATGGGCACCAGCAGCGGGGCCGGTGCAGGGTTCGTCACCTGATACGGTTTCTCGCCTTTGGGGTAGTACCATGTACTGCCCGCGGTGAAGTAGGCTTCCAGCGTGGGCGTGCCGGTGTCGGGAGCGCTTTCCAGCACGGCATAGCCTTCCTTCAGCAAGCCGGTCACATCGTCCATCACACCGGTGGCATTTGCGCCGTCGATGACCTGCATCTGCGGGAAACCGCTGTCCTCATCCTTGTGGATGTACACAAAGCAGCAGCTGGAAATGAGCGCGGACAGCACGGCACTGTCAAACAGCACATCCGCGTTGTTCATGCGATAGATGGTGTTCAGGTCGAAGTTATCCTCCCGGAATTCCCGCCAGACCAGACGGTCGGCCAGCGTGTCCACAGCCTTGCCGCACCAGCCCAGCACTTCCGTGAAGGAGCGGAACTCCGGCGGCGTGACCATACCGAAGTCTTTGACAGCGTTTTTCATCTCATAGTATTTGTAGCGGGTCTGCACCCGCACCCGCTTTTGCAGCAGGCGGCGGCGCAGGTACGCCATGCCTTTCAGATCGCTCATAGGGCGGTGCTTTCTCCTTTCGCGAGAAAATATTCACAGTACGGTACGGGAAGGTCAGAGGGCACCCGGGGAGGGGGGCATCCCCCCCTATCCATGGTTTGCGTGTCCGTGGTTCTGCAGGCTGTCTCAGCGGCTACGGTAAGCCGCCCAGTCAGTACTCAGCGGCAGGGTCAGGGCGGCGTCTGTGTCCGGCTCGGTCTGTTTTTCCACAGGTGTAAACAGCTTGTCGCTTTTCTGTCGGTTGCACCAGAAATGCGCCAGCTGCAGATTTGCAAGGTCGCTGGGGTGGCCGCCTTTGGCGACTGGGATGATGTGGTCGATGCACGGCGAAAGCGGATGCGGAAACTTATAACTGAAATCCACAGGCTTGCCGCAGATGCCGCACACCGTTTGCGTTGCATAGATTTTTTTCTTATTGCGCTCGAACGCCAGTCGGTGTGTACCATCCCGGTCCGGCCGTGCAACAGTCTTTGGCATGTGCTGCTCCTTGTGGTGTGCGCTGCCTGCTGCCGGGTGCTTTGCATCATAGGGAGGAGGGCTTTTGGCAGGCAGGGGGTATTTTGAAAGACGGGGGTATAAAATGCCCCCGGGGTCTTTGCAGGCCCGGGGGTATGAAAAAAGCCGCCCGGATGGACGGCTCGGAAATAACAAAGAAACCCGGCTGGTACATTCAGGCTGTTGGTCGGTAAAGGTGATCCCCTGTCGCAGCCGGGCAATACAAAAGCCGCAGGGTGCTGGATGTCGTCCGGCTCCTTGCGGCTTTCGCAGTCTAATAATATCACAGGTCAAACAGTGCAAAACAGTGCGTTTTTCATCAAAAACAGTGCAAAACAGTGCGCTTTGCTTCAAAAACAGTGCGTTTACTGACACTCCGGGATGTCGAGAGCCTTCACGGCACGCTTGTGCCGCCGGTATACGCGGCTCACGTCCATGCCCATCTTGACGGCGATCTGCTCCCACTTCTTGCCGCCGATGTAACGCAGGTACAGGATCTCATAATCCTGAATGTCCACGGTCTGGCTCATAACATTCAGGATCTCCTTGCAGATTATCTGACACTCCATCACCTGCGCGTTGGCTGCCTGCATTGCATCCGCGATTCGCTCCACGCTGCGGGGCAGCGCCTGACCGTCACCAGCGCCGCCGGGAACAAGTGAGAGCACCTGCGTGATATGCTCCGCGTCTGTACGGTACCGCTCTACCTCTTCCAGCTTGATCTTTTCCAGTTTTGCGGCCTTGCGGTACCGCCGCAACCATTCCTTTTTTTCTTCATAGGTCATCGGGCTGCATCCTCCCTTTACTAACGGCGAAAATGTTCCTCGCAGATCTCCAGTGCCATACTGACAGGAAAAAGCGCAACGCCACCGGCAAGCGCAATGGCAAGCGCCCACGCCATCACGACAAGGGCCATGTATGCTGCATTTTCCATGGTTTATCTTCCCTTTCCCAGATACGGTTTTTTAGGCAACGGCATCCAGACCGGAAGGTTATCCGGGAAGGCTGCCACCATGTTCCACGGCCAATTTGTTGTGTTCATGTCGCCGGGGTTTATGTTGATGCTCAGAACGCAGCCGTCCTCGTTTGCGTCCTCTGCGGTTGGCTTCCTCTCTGCCGTTCTGATCCATTCCGGCCAGCGCGGCGGGAATGCTTCCGGGGCCTGCAGCAGTGTTTCAAACAGCCGATTGTAAACATAGCCGCCGCTATGTTCTCCCAGACTTTCAGCGTCCTTCATTCTCCGGTATGCAAGCTCCAAAGCGTCAGCGTCGATGTGCTTCTTGTTCTCCATGGTCATCCTCTCTATCTCTCTCAAATTCGCATTTTACGGCAGGGCTGCCGATCTCGTAGATATCGACACCCTTAATCTTATCAGCTACGCCCGGCGCAACCAGCAGATCAACAATGCCGTTCTCGTTCATGTTTGCCTGAATCCAGATTTTCCCGATCAGGTGTCACCCTCCATTTTTGTATATTTTTTATCGTAAAATGTCCCGTCCTCGGCAATGTCAAAATCATCCTCCTCCCAGTATGCGCCGCAGAGATTGCCACACGCTGCTGTCCTTGCGCTCATGGAGCCAGCGTCTGTGACAATATACCGCTTGGACATTTTCCCATTCTTCAGGACTTTGTAGTCATACGATTTCTGGTAATACTCGGAAACTATGATCTCCCCACCGCACAAAGGGCAGCAGGCGCGAACCACCTCATCCATTCCTGTCCTCCTCACCACTCCGCCGGGATATCCTCATGCTCCGCCGGGGCAAAATCCTCGTTGTAATTTTCGGACGGATCAGGTGCAGGCTGCCACTCATGATACTGCGGCTGCCACCACATGGGCACCCGGCCTGTTTCGCCCTCTCGGTTTTTGCTCACTCGCAGGCTGACCTCAAAATAATCATTCGGCCCCTGCAGGCGGCGCTCTCCTGTGACCTCGCTCTCGATGAACACAACGGCATCCGCGTCCTGCTCAATGGTGCCAGAGCCGCGCAGATCTCCCAGCGCTGCCTTTTTGGCTCCACCGTTCCGGTCGGTGCTGCGGTTCAACTGCACCAGTTCCACAATGGTGATGCCGGTTTCCATGGCCAACTCTTTCAGCTGACGGGTCACGTCTGCCAGTCGCTCATATTCCTTGCGGCCCGGCTGCGTGTCCGCGATCAGGCCGATATGGTCGATAAAGACGATCCGTGGCCGGTACTTCATGACGCGGGCGCGGATATCGTCCACGGTCATGCGGGTGCCGTCATCGTAGATCATGCCGGTGTGGCCCTTGATGAGGGCAAAAGCGTTGTTCAGGCTCTCCCGCTCCTCCTCGGTGATCCTGCGGTCTCTCAGGCGGGTGCTGTTGATCCGGGTCAGCTTGGACATGGTTCTCATCATCAGCTTGCGCCGATCTTCTTCCATGGTCAGGTAGTAGGTCTGCGCGCTGTTGCTCAAGCGCAGGGCCAGAGCCAGAGCAAGGTCGGTTTTACCATGGCCGGGGCGGCCTGCCAGCACAGTGACCATCTTTTCCCCGAACAGGCCCAACTCGTCCAACTCGCGCCATGCCATTTTGACGCTGGTGTCCGGCTTTTGCAGCCATTGCATGGTTTCGTCCCAGACCTCGGAAAAATCCTTGACGTTTGCGTCCACGCTCTCCCGGCGCAGGTGATCCTGTACTTTCAGGGCCTCGCCCATATCCCTGCAAATGCTGTCCGCGTCCGCTGCACTCATGGTCACGCTATTGGCCAGCTCCACCAGCAGGCGCTTGCGGTAGTCCTCCAGCACAAGGGCCTCATAGTCCTGCACATGGCTGACGGTGGGCACAGTTTCCACAGCCATTAAGATCAGCGGCCGGAACCCAGCACCCAGCATTTTTTCCAGTATCACGGCATCCACGTTGTAACCGCTGTCCAGCCGTAACTTGATGGCTCCAAACAACTGCCTGTATGGGCCGTCCTCAAACATGGCCGGTGTCAGACGTTCCACGGTGGCCTTGCAAGCCGCCGGGTCAAGGATCGCAGCGCCGATCACAGCCAGCTGATGCTGCTGCGCTGTGGTGATCTTGCTGGCACTCATGCACTCACACCCCCCAGCAGATCCGCAAGGGTCATATCTTTGGTGATTTTGCGGGGCTTGTCCGGTGCGGGCTGCGCGATATGTACCGCCGCCGGGGTCTTGTCCACAAAATCCTTGACCGCAAACACGCCCGTCCATCCGTTTTCGACACTCTGGTTCAGCATCGCGATGGCGTACCCGGCACGATCCTGCACGCCCGCCTCATCCACAAGCCGCTTGATGGACTTACAGATCTTCTTTGCAACCAGAGGGCTCCACAGCTTTTTCTTGTCCTTCTTGGCAAGCGCCTGCCGGTGCTGGTCAAAGTCCATCAAAGCATCATACAGCCCGCCGGGGCCGCCGCGGGAAAACTCGTCAAAGACTTCGGCCACGGTCAGACCGTCCGGCTCCTCTCGCGCCCCTGCGCGGGGTGTATTATTATTAGCTTTCTCTTTTTCTTTCTTGGGCGACAAATTGTCGGGGGTCTGACCGACAACTTGACGGGGGTCTTCACGACAAGTTGTCACCGGTGACAACTTGTCGGGGGTGACAGAATGACGGGGGTCTTTGTCGGCAGTTTCCACTTCGGGGCGAAGCGCTGTATACCGGTTTACCGATACACCGTTCACAACTTCCTGCCACTTGCGCAGCAGCCCCTTTTCTTCCAGCGCGGCCAAAGTCCGCTCAACCGTGCGGGTGCTGATCTCATAGTAATCCGCAATATAACGGATGGAGCCGTAATAACATCCCTGCTCGTCCTGCGTAAAACCCCAGATCAGGCAGTAAACATCCAGCTCGGTGCCTTTCAGGTGGTAGTCAGAGATCATCCAGTGCGGCTGCACGGTATAGCTTTCCTGTTTCACGTTCATGGGTTATCCCTTTCTGTCAAAACGGCAGGTCATCACTGTCGTCGATCACGGCAAAATCATCCACGCCACCATAGTTGGCGGGCGGGTCAGCCTTGGGCCATGTGTCAGAGCGCGGTGCAGCCTCGCCGCCGTCAGCTACTTTTGCGCTGCTGGTGCCCTTGGAGCCGCCAAAGTTGATGTTTTCGCCCACTACGGCAAAGGCGGTGCGGTTGTTGCCGTTCTTGTCCTGATAGTTGCGGGTCTGGATGCGGCCATTTATGGCAATCAGACTGCCCTTGGAAAAATACTTGCACACAAAGTCAGCCTGCGCACGCCATGCCACGATATCCACAAAATCAGCCTGCCGCTGCTCACCCTGTCGGGCAAAGTTACGATCACAGGCAATGCGGAACTGGCAGACGTTCACGCCCGCCGGGGTGGTGCGGAGTTCAGGGTCGGCCACGAGGCGGCCCATGATAGCTACAACGTTAAGCATTGAGATAGTCCTTTCCAACAGCGGCCATCCACGCAGCGTGTGCGCCGGGGCCGTTCTTTTCTTCATATTTTTTCTGAGCCGCCGCTTTCAGCGCCCATGCAAGCCCGGCATCAAAGTGGGCCGAGTAGCCCGGCTCATTATGGTGCCGGTGGCAGAGCCAGACCTTCAGGCCGTTGCGTTCAGCAAAGGGCCGCAGCGGGCCGGTAATAACGTGGTGTTCTTCCAGTCCGCTGGCGGTGCGGACATTGTACCAGCGGCGACAGACATAACACTCTTTTTCTGCCTGTATGATGCTCTTGGTCATTATGGTTCCTTCCATTCCTGCCAGTAGGCAGTTACCACAGGGTCATTCACGCCCATCTCGGCAAGGCGGTCAAAGATCCCGTCGATCAGATTTTTCATTTCGCCTGTGGTGAAGGTGGAGCTGCCCTGCGTGCATTTGACTGTGCAGCGGTTGTTGTCGAGGACCTCCACGACGTGCACAAGACGGTAGCAGCCGCGCAGGATGCTCAGCGCACCCGCCGGGACTTCCAGAAAATCCACCTTTGCGCCGTACTTCTCCAGCATGTCCAGATAACAATCTTCCGGGGTCACGCCGCCGGTGCGTCCGGCGTTGTAGGCGTCGGCCATGATGGTGAGCAGCGCCCACATGAGCCGGTTCTGGGCCGTGCTGCGGTCCTTGCGTTCCGGCTCCACCGTCAGGGTCAGGCGCAGCGGCTGCCCGTGGGCCAGATCGTCCAGACGCTGGATGATCTGGGTTTTCACAAATTCCGCGGTGTTTTCCACGGAGACCCGCCGGGTGGCAGGGTCATACACCACCGGCAGTCGGCCGATCACTTTTCCCATGTGGCTTTTCGGCCTTCTTTATCGACAAACTGCACGCTGATGATCTCGCCGGTGTCCGGGTTCCGCAGGAACTTGTCCACGGTGAGCGGGGATGCCAGTTTATAGCCTACTATCTGCGGCGGGTCGTTGGGGTTGCGTCCCGACTTCTGGATTCCGGCAATGGGCACCTGATCCGCACGCAGCACGATGGACGGTAATGCCATCACATCGCTGCCAACGCCCCACAGCTCTGCCGCTGCCACGAAACTGGTTTCTTCCTTCCAGCGTTCCGGGCTGCCCGGGTGTTTGCCTTCCAGCGCGGCGGCGTCCTTGAAGCAATAGTCCCGCATGTACGGGTTGAACACGCCCACGGCGCACCAGAGGCGACTGTCCGCAAAATAGCGGCGTTCTGCCCAGCCCAGCGGGCCAAAGGTCTCATTCAGGATGCTGCGCACAGCGGACGGCTTCGGCATCACGAAAAGCTTCACGGCGTCTTTTGAGATTTCCCGCACGATCACCACAGCTTCAGAGGGGTGCATCTGGCGCGGCTTCGGGCATTCTAAGGGAAACTGTACCACCTGCGCCGCCGGGCGCTCCTGCGCGCTCTGGGCGGCCTTGCGGCGGGGTGTTGTTGATTTGGTCGTTGCCATAAAGGTCAACTCCTTTCTGTGCTATACACTGGCAGTGGCTTTTGTTTTACCTCCTGCCACCATTGGAGGGCTGTCTGGTTCCAGCAGTCACCGACACGATTTTTTAACTATTTATTACCGGGTGCGAATCTTACGGTTACAAAGGCACCCACCTTCTGACGCGCTAGGTTGTTGCGGATTTTTGTTGCTAGTGCTGCTCTCTGCACATTACCGGTCTATCAAGGCCCACCGGAGTCCCGTGTGGCCCCAATACCACACATCTTGTCACAATGAGAGAGGCTCGACATGCGGCCTAATCAGATACGGCTGATTCGGTCGGTTTTTGCATCTCAAAGGGGGTGGCAGTGGCTTTTGTTTTACCTCCTGCCACCATTGGAGGGATAGAGGTGTCAGTCTAATGCGACATCAAGGATCCGATCACTCTGAAGGATATAGCGGTTGTGCGCCGCTGCGATCCAATACACGATCATCGCAATGTGGCTCTGGTGGCTGCTTTTAACGGCAATGAATCCAAACGGCTTTTCGACCTCCAGCATATCGGCGGCCACATCATCCTCGACCTCAAAACACGCCACGCCCTCCAAAGCATCCGAAGACGACAAGTGTTCATGATAGGTATAAGTAACAGCAAGCGTTTTCATAGAGCATCCTCCAAACATGTGATTTCGTAGATGGAGTTATACAGGTAGTGCCGCCCACCCCGCAGGTATTCCAGATGCTGCAGCAGCATTTCCAGCGCATACAGGGCAGGCGGCGGATTTTTGCCCTTCCGATGGAAATCCAGCCAGTGGATCGGATCGCCGTACTGGCTCCTGTCGATGCGCAGGGCAACGCTGGACGGGAATTTGTGCCCGTGATCATCGGCGGCATAGTAGCTTACGCCCACATATTGCAGGCAGCCGGAGTTCGTGGTATACTGAGTGTGCAATGTCTTTGTGTTGAGCTTGTCCGTGTTGGCGCACGGGCAGGCTCTTTCTTTTTGCTCGGTCATAGGTTGAACACCCCGCGCATGAAATCTGCTTCCTTATCCGTAAAGGAAATGCTCTTTCCTGCCTTGCCTGAAACGGTGTCCAGAAAATTCTGTTTTACAGCTTTAGCCACTTCATCAGCGAGGGCGAGCGCAAGCACATTCCGCAGCGGTGCAGGCGCATTTTGGGGGATTGTCGATGCCACCGTGCTTGCCAGCGCAAAACTCAGTGTCTCTGCAATATCAGAGCGCTGAACCCCCTCAGGGGCAACAACATCGACCATGATGTTTGCTTGTTTCCGTTCAATGACGATTTTCATATTTCCCTCACTCTCTCATGCACCCCGCCGGGCATTTTCTTTCTGGCTCTCGTCCACGGTCAGACTGTGGCACTGCTTCTCTGCGCTGCGCTTGTAGTGCTCACCGGTGGAAAGCAGTCCGCTCACACTCAGCAGCAAGCCAAAGCCCAGTGCGAACAGCACCCACGGTGCAGCCTTGACGGCCTCGGCCACTTCCCAGCCGCCCCGCATGATAAGCAGGTGGGCAATACCGGTGCTAAGCCATACCAGCACACGCGCAGCACCAACACCCATCAAAAAGGCAGCACCCCAGATTTTAAGATTCTTTCTCATCATCCTCGTCCTCCTCGTTTACCACTCGGCTTGCCAGATCGGCAGCCTTCGTCATTACACGGATCAGCCATGCTTCGGGGTCTGCGCTATTTGCAGCCTGAGCGGCCACCAGCGCAGTGCAAAGGTTTGTTGCGTCTATTCCGATGCAGGTTGTCTCAACCTCCGGGTTCCCATCGTCACCATACTGCACACGCAGGTATGGCTTGACCTTACCGGTCAGACTGCCCTCCTCGCTGGTCGTAATCTTCATGCTGCACCATCCTTTCATGCTCCAAAGCTTACCAGCCTGTTCGACTTGGCCGGATTCTTTTTGGCTCTCTTGGCCCGAATGGCCCATGGTTTGATAAAATAGCCATACATTTCATCAGGCGAAATGCTCAAAAGTTCGCCGATCACAACAATTTCATCCACTGGAAAGGGCGCTTTCCCGTTCAGCCGGTTACTTAACGTTGCCG
>JABLTN010119554.1_pt1 | contig 24215 bp, 14 predicted proteins | sample 7160141 | NCBI WGS metagenome assembly JABLTN01 (sample SAMN14651226, study PRJNA627086) | human gut metagenome | isolation source: feces | host: Homo sapiens | reverse complement strand
TTGATCAATATACTTCAAGTCAAGTATCGAGTGGTAAATTGTTGAATGCGGGTTCTTCTTTAGTTTCAAATCAGAATAAGTATGGTGTAAATGCTTTGATGATGTATAGTAATGCCGTACTTGAGAGTGGTTGGGGTCAAAGTCAGATTGCGATGGATAAAAATAATTTATTTGGTCATGGTGCAGCTGACAACAATCCTTATTATGGTGCCAATGGCTATTCAAGTGTAGATGATTGTATTCAATATCATGCGAAGGTATTTATTTCGGAAAGTTATTGTGATCCTAAAGATTATATTGGACGTTATTATGGTTCTCATTTAGGGGATAAAGAGAGTGGTATCAATGTTAAATATGCTTCAGATCCATATTGGGGTGAAAAAATTGCCAGTCTTTGTTGGGAAGTACAAAATGGTTTGGGTATCAATGAAGTAAATGCTTATTCTATTGGTATGGCAAATGGTAGTGTTTCTTATTATACAAATCCGGGTTTAAATTTATTATTTACTTCTAAAAATGTTGGGGCATATCCAATTGTTTTATTAGCTAAACAAGATGGGTATTATAAAGTACAGTCGGATGCTACATTGAATTCAAATCGTACAAGTGTTACACAGGATAATGGAGCCTATGATTTTAACTTGTATTATGCTTATATCAGTGAGAGTGCAGTGACTCCTTTAAATTCTGTTAAAGAAGAGAGAAAATGGGTTCAGGATGAAAATGGTAATTGGTATTGGTATGAAAACAATTCATATGTGACAGGTTGGAAACAGATTCAATCGAAGTATTATTATTTTGATTCAAATGGTGTTATGCAGTCAAATAAATGGATTGGTAACTATTATGTAGGTTCGGATGGAGCTATGGTTAAAAACCAATGGATTGATGATCGTTATGTAGATTCAAATGGATTATATACGCCAGCTCAATGGATTTACAATGGAAAGTGGTGGTATAGACATTCGGATGGATCCTATACAAACAATGATTTTGAAGATATCAATGGTCAAACGTATTATTTTGATGGTAATGGCTATATGGTTACGGGTTGGAGACAAATTAAATCCGATTGGTATTTATTCAATGGTTCTGGTGTAATGGTAAAGAATTCTTGGTCAGGAAACTATTATCTTGAAAAAGATGGTAAGATGGCTAAAAGTAAATGGGTAGGCACTTATTATGTGGATTCAAATGGTGTTTGGCAACAAGATCGTTGGATCTATAATGGTCGTTGGTGGTATCGTTATGGAGATGGTAGTTATCCAAGAAACAAATTTGATGTCATAAATAATAATGTCTATTATTTTGATAATGGTGGCTATATGCTTACAGGATGGCAAGTCATCAATGGAAACTGGTATTATTTTGATGGTTTTGGAGCTATGTTGAAAAGCCAATGGATAGGTAACTATTATATTGGAAAAGATGGTATCATGGTAACAAATCAATGGATTGGTAATTACTATGTTGGTAGTGATGGTTGTTGGAGAGGTTAAATGGCAGAAATCAATTTGGTTTCTGCTTTTTTTGGGTTATGTTAGAAATATATGAAATTCTTAATATATCAACTGCTTGTTAACATTTGTTTATAATTTTGGTTGGCAAACCGTGATAAAATCATAATTGTAAACGTTAACAAGGAGGAATTATGAAGGTTATTAATGTAGGGTTGAGCATATTGATTTCCATGGGATTGGCTGTCTCACCAATCCATGCCAATGAAATTGATAGCACAGATGAAACAAATGAAGTAGAGGCCGTAAATCAAGAAGAAACTACTGTGAATGATGAATCGAATGTAGAATCGCAAGCGGATGAAAAAAAGGTTACAAGTATCTATGTAAAATCTGAAGATGATAATACGCAATATACATTAGATGAAAATGAGACACAAACGATTAAATTGGTTGTTACTAAATGTTATGAGGATGGCACAGAAGAAGAGACAACGGATTATCAATATAAAACAAATAATACAGGTTCCAATATTTTTGTATCGAATTCTAAAGGAAAGATTCAGGATAATGTTTTATATTACGGAAGTGATAACGTATTAAGTGTTACTAAAACATCAAGGGGTGAAGCTTTTTTTAACGTTGATATAAGTATGGATGGCTATTATGTGAGCACATCTTTTACTTTTAAGGGTACGAATTTAGTAAATATTACATTAAATGCAGGTGAAGGACATTTTGAAGATGGTACGACGACCTTTACTTATAAAGGAGAGAATGGAAATTCATATATTAGTCCTGTTCTTATAGCTCCAGATGGATATGGTTTTAAGGGTTGGTATGATGAAAATGGTGTTGAAATTTATAATCATAAATTGACTTCGGATACAACTTTTTATGCAAAATATTCAAAGTTAGTTAAGGTAACTTTTGATGCTGGAAAAGGACATTTTGCCAATAATGAAACTATCGAAACGAGAGACTTTTTTAGAATATGAGCATGCATATTATAATGCACCAGTTGCTCCAGATGGACTTGTTTTTTGTGGATGGTATGATGCAGATGGAAAGAATTTAGATGGCATTGAATTAACAAAGGATATTACAGTTTATGCCAAGTATGGACACAATGTAAAACTAACATTTGATGCAAAAGAAGGTAGTTTTGAAGATGGCACGAATAAGGCTGAAAAGGAAGTAGCAGAAGGAACCTATGCATCATATAGTAATCCAACTCCACCTGAAGGATTCCGCTTTTTAGGATGGTTTGATAAGGATGGGGTTCCTATATATCAAAATCGTGTAGAAAAAGATACCATTTTTTATGCGAAATATGCGAAGGTTTATAATGTTATTTTTGATGCCAAAGAAGGTCATTTTGAAGATGGAGAAAAGAAAGTAACTATTAAGTCATATGAAGGACATTACTTCTATCCAGGTAACATTATTGCTCCAGAAGGTAAAGTTTTTGATGGTTGGTATGATGAAAATGGAAATAAAATAGATGATAGTGAGTATAAAGGGAATACGACTTATTATGCGCATTATAAAGATGCGATTACTATCACTTTAGAGCCAAATGGTGGTACAGGAAATTCAATTCAATATAAGCTTGGTGCAGGTGATTATCAATATTTTAGTTATTCTGATTCATATTTTACACATCCAGATGGAAAAGTATTAGTTGGATTCAAAGATAAAAAGACGGGTAAAATGTATGCTCTTGGTAATGGAGATCAATTCTATAAAGATGTAACTCTATATGCGCAATGGGCTGATCCAGTTACAGTAACTTTTGATTGTAATGGTGGATCAACAGATAAGGGTAGCTTAATCAAAGAAACTTGTGGTAAGAATAGTGGATTGCCTTATGATTCAACTTTACATCAAACACCTAAAAAGAAAGGTAAGGTATTTACAGGTTGGCACATTGGTTCTGTGGATGGTCCTAAGGTAGAAATATATAATGCTACTTTTGATAAAGATACAGTTCTTTATGCATCTTATACAGATGCGGTTACACTAACAATTAACTATGAAGGATTGAATCAGGAATCGACTACGGTTGACGTTGCCAAGGGCGAAATGGTCAATATTCAAAGTTATGTAAATATACCAGATGATAAGTATATTGCTGGTTATAAGATTGATGGTGTTGCGACAGGTATTGAAACTTATCAAGGTGTTGTTTTTGATAAAGATACAACAATAACTGTGGTTGTAGCTAACAAAATTAAATTAACATATGATTCAAATGGAGCTGGTTTTGATGTTGTAACGCGATCTGTGGCAAAAACAGATTCATATGGTGGTATTTTTAATAATGTATTTGACAAAACTCCAGAAGGAAAATATTTAGCAGGTTGGGCTGTAGGTTCTCCTGATGGAAAGGTATATACTTCAACGACTTATGGTGTTCCTTTTAGTGAAGATACAACATTGTATGCTGTTTGGAAAGATGGATGTACGATTAACTTAGATCTTGGCAATGGCGCTGATGGCTATGTTCAAAGTGGTAAGACAGTTAAGAAGGGAACTGCGCTTAGTCTTTATAATATCGCAATTACAAAACCTTTAGAAGGAAAACAATTACTTGGTTGGCGTATTGATGATAACGAAAAAATTATTGATAAATCTGCAACTTATGTTATCAATAAAGATATTACTTTGCATGCGGTATGGGCAGATATAATTACGGTTAGTGTAAAGGATCCAGAAACAGATGAAGTATTGTATACGAGCCAAATCGCAAAAGGAACATATTTTAATGAGGTAAACGAAGTGATAAATCATCTTCCTAACGGAAAATCATTATTTGGATGGACTTTAGATAAGAATAAAAAGGATGCAATTGATTTATATAAGACAAAATTTGATAAGGATGTTGTTTTATATCCAATCTATGTAGATAGTGTAAAAGTAACATTAGATTGGGGCAATGATGGTGGAAGCGGACATTTGTTTGGTTCAAACTCAAATACTTTTGAGTCTGGAAAAGGTTTAGCATTAGATGGTTTTAACTTTAATGTTCAATCCACTCCAAAAGGAAAGAAATTAGCTGGATTCAGAATTGGTGATACCAATCAAATTATTAAAGTGAGTGATTCATATGCACAGACAAATGGTAAATATATCATCAATCAAGATACGACTCTACATGCAGTTTGGAAGGATTCTGTAACGGTTACTTTTAATGCGAATGGCGAAAAGTTTGATAATAATCAAGAAATAATCAAAATGGATTATATAAAAGGTTATTCAAACTATACTGGTTCTGGAACTCCTTGGGAACAAAAGAATTTAGAAGGAACAAAAGTTATTACTGGATGGAGAATTGGATCACCTAGAGGACCGTTATTAAAGAATACACGATATAGCGAATTTGATTCAGATAAGACATATTATGCGGTTTGGAGTGATTTGTTTACAGTTACTTTTAAAAATGATGGTATTAAAGTAGCTGAGTTTAACAACACAAATACTTGGACGTTAAGAAATATATATTATCGAATGACTGGAGATCAATCATTATTTTCTGATTTTGATGATGAACTTTTAGTTGGTTGGTATAACGTGGAAACTGGTGAAAAACTTACGGAAGATACAGTTTTCACAAAGGACTGTGTATTTGAAGCAAGAACGGAAAAGAAACCAGTAAAAGTTATATTAGACTATAATGGTGGTTCTGGTGAATTAAAAGAAGTTACTACAATGGGTGGTTATTTTACAAATAAAATGTTAAGTGATCCTTATCTTGAGGCGCCTAAAAATAAAGTGTTTGTGGGATGGTCACTTGAAAAAGATGGTGATATTTTAGAAAGTGAAGAATTAACTTTCTATGTGGATAAAGATACAACTTTGTATGCAAAATTTGCAGATGAAGTGATTCTAACGATTCATGACAATACTAAGGTATATACAGAAAAAGTTCCTAAGGGTGAATGGATGCGTTTTAGTGGTGGAAAACGTTGCGAAATTGATGGTAAAACATATTATGAGGGTCAATGTTTTAAATTCACAAAAGATACAGATATATATTTAAAAGAAGGTGATACAAATTCGAATGTTTATGTAAGTTATAAAGATTTAACAAAACTAACTGGAAATGGTTATGGCTGGGTAGTTGTAAATACATTCTTAAAATCACATTGGTTTACCTACTATGTTGAAGAAAATGATGGTAAAGAAGTAAATCTAGAACTAGATGAATCCTATATACCAAAAGGTATGGTATTTGATAAGTGGTTTACTGAAGGAAATATCACAATAAAGGATCCTACAAGTAAAAAGACATCGTTTATTATGCCTAAAGAAGAGAATGGTAAAGTATATGAAATTTATGCGACTTATAAGAAGGCTACTCCAATTCAATTTGAAAAGGATTCTGTAGAATTAACTAAGGGAGAAAAAAGTCAACTTAAAGTTAAGGGTGATTATGAAACATTAACATGGTCAAGTAGCGATCCGACTACTGTACAAGTAGATCAAAGTGGTAATATTCATGCGGTTAAGAGTGGTAAAGCTACAATTCGTGTTACAGATCAAAAGGGTAAACGTATTGAGTGTGTTGTAACTGTTACGAATAAGTTGAAGAGTTTATCTTTAAGTGAAAATAAACTTGAATTAAAGGGTAAAACAGATAAGAAATTGAGTGTGACTCTAACTCCTAGTGATGCTGATGATGAAAAGCTTACTTGGTCTTCAAGTAATGATAAAGTTGTTAAAGTAAATAATGATGGTATTGTTACTACTGTATCTTGTGGTGAAGCAATAATTATAGTGAAGAGTGAGAGTGGTTTAACAGATAGTTGTAAAGTAGCAGTAAGTCATGATTGGAAATTGGATTCTAAGGTGGATGCAACAGTAGATAAAGAGGGCAAAAAAGTCTTTAAGTGTACTTTGTGTAATGAAACGAAGGAAGAAGTCATTCCAAAATTGAATGGTAAATGGGTTACAGATAGTAATGGTAAGTGGTATCAATATTCGGATGGTACTTATGAAAAATCTGGATTTAAAGAAATGAATGGTAAAACTTATTATTTCCAAAGTAATGGTTATGTAAAAATTGGCTGGTTGTTATTAAATAATAGTTGGTATATGTTTAATGCTGATGGATCTATGATTACTGGATGGCATGGTGATTATTATTTTGATGAAAATGGTAAGATGAAGGCAAATACATTCGTAGAGGGTTATTATCTTGGTGCTGATGGTAAGTATGTAAAAAATCAATGGATTAAAGATGGTGGAAAAGACTACTTTATGGATGCCAATGGTAAAGTTAAAAAGAATGATTGGCAAGGGGCTTATTATCTTGGAACAGATGGAGTTATGATGACAAATGCATTTACTCCAGATGGATTCTATGTAGGAGCTGATGGTGCTTACTACACAAATCGTTGGTTCAAAGATCATAAAAATGATTATTTTTTGAATGCAGCAGTTAAAGTTGTTAAAAATGCTTGGCAAGGTGCTTACTATCTAGGTAAAAATGGAGCCATGTTAACAAATACATTTACTCCAGATGGATACTATGTAGGAGAAAATGGTGCATATCTAACAAATACTAAGATCAATGTAGATGGTAAAGACTACTATTTGAATGCAGTTGGTAAAGTAGCTAAAAACCAATGGGTTGGTGATTATTATTTAGATGAAAATGGTAATGTTGTTAAAAATTCATGGGCAGGAAGCTATTGGTGTGGTGAAGATGGTAAGTATGTCATAAATACATTTACACCTGATGAATATTATTGTGGTAGTGATGGAGTCTATGTCAGAAATCGTTGGATTAAAGTGGATGGAAAAGATTACTATATGAATGGCTACGGTAAGATGGCCAAGAATACATGGTCTGGTGCTTACTATTTAGGAGCTGATGGTGTCATGATGACCAATGCATTTACTAAAGATAATTATTATGTTGGAAATGATGGCGCATATTATAGAAGTCGTTGGTTTAAGCATAAGGGTAAAGACTACTATGTAGATGGTAACGGTCATGTTGTTAAAAATGCTTGGATTGGATCGTATTATTTAGGTGAAGATGGGGCCATGCTTACAAATACATTTACTCCAGATGGATATTATGTAGATGCAGATGGTTTATGGTCCCCATCAAAATGGATTCAATCCGGAAGTTATTGGCGGTATAGACATTCGGATGGGACATATACTACAAATGATTTTGAAAACATCAATGGTCAAACGTATTACTTTGATGCAAGTGGCTATATGGTAACAGGATGGAAACAGATTGGTTCGGATTGGTATTATTTCAATAGTGCAGGAGTCATGGTAAAAGATGCTTGGGTTGGTAACTATTATTTTGAAAGCGATGGAAAGATGGCTACAAACAAGTGGATTGGCATTTACTATGTAGGTGAGGATGGATGTGTTGTTACTAATCAATGGATTGGTGTATATTATGTTGGCTCAAATGGAGCAATGGCTACAGGATGGCAATGCATATCTGGACAATGGTATTACTTCGATTCGAATGGTATATATCAAACGGGTGAACGTTATTTAGGTGGTGAATATTATTATTTTAACAGTCAAGGTGTAATGCAGACGGGAACAGCAGAAGATGGATGGGAATATAATAGTTCCGGACAAAGAATGGTCTATTGGTCAAGACGTTCTAACAATCCGATTTATCACCGTACGCCAGATAATATTAGTCCTAAAAATCTAGTTCGTGGAACATATTCGCAAGCGGTTGCTGCAGGTAAAACAAATCGTTGCAAAACTTGTTAATGATTATTTAGATGTATTTGATAGTCGGGAATGCAATTTAATTTGCATTCCTTTTCTTTTTGTACTACAATGTTCATGTAATAAGGAGAAAGCAAATATATGAACATTGTCGATAAAAGTGTTTTAAAGAAAATATATGAGCTTGGAAAGGTGAGTCAGCGTCATTTGGCGGATGTATGTGGTTATTCTTTAGGAAAAATCAATCAGTCGATTCAATTTCTTCAAAATAATGAGTATATAGATTCGAATTGGAATCTCACAGATAAGAGTCAAATTTTGATTGAATCCTATAAGCCTCGAAAGGCAATTATTTTAGCGGCTGGTTTAGGTATGCGTATGGTTCCTATTAATACGGAGGTGCCTAAGGCTTTATTAAAAGTAAAAGGACAAACATTAATTGAACGTTTGATTTGTCAACTTCATGAAGTGGGTGTGTATAACATTTGTGTTGTGGTTGGATTTATGAAGGAAGAATTTGAATTCTTGATTGATGATTATAATGTGAGTTTGGTTTGTAACATGGAATATGCTAGAAAGAATAATATGTATTCATTAGATCTTGTGAATTCAAATTTAGAGAATACGTATATTGTTCCTTGTGATATTTGGTGTGAAGAAAATCCGTTTAGTGCTTGTGAATTGTATTCTTGGTACATGATTAAAAATGAGGAAACATTGAATACTTCGGTTCGTTTAAATAAAAAATTTGAACTTGCTAAGACTAAGATGAATGAAGTGGGGGATACAATGATTGGTATTTCTTATATTTCATTTATGGATGCTCCATTAATTCGTAAACGTATTTCTTCTATGTCTTGTCAAAGAGAGTATGAACATGCTTTTTGGGAAGATGCTTTGTATGTCAAGGATAAGATGATAGTTTCTCCTTATGTCTTTAATAAGGCTTATGAAGTGAATACTTATGAGCAATTAAGGGATTTGGATGAGGATACGGAAACCTTAAATTCGCATTTGATGCAGATTATTAGTGATACGCTTCATTGTGAATTGAGTGACATTCAATCGATTTATCCTTTAAAGAAGGGTATGACCAATCGTTCCTTTAGTTTTGAAGTGAATTCAAAACGATATATTATGCGTGTTCCGGGTGAAGGTACGGATAAGTTAATTAATCGAAGACATGAGTATGATGTATATCAAGTGATCAAAGATGAGCATATTTGTGATCCCGTAATTTATATGAATCCAGATAATGGATATAAGATTACAGAATATATTGAGGATGCACATGCTTGCGATCCAACTTATTTTGGAGATGTTCGTGATTGTATGAAAAAGCTTCGTGCTTTCCATAATAAAAAATTAAAAGTGAATCATACTTTTGAAGTATTTGAAGAATTAGAAAAGTATGAATCGTATTGGCAGGGTGCTCCTAGTATTTATAGGGATTATAAAGAAACAAAGAAACATATTTATGAATTAAAGGAATTTGTGGATGGACAACCTAAAGAGTGGGGTTTATCTCATATTGATTCAGTACCGGATAATTTTTTATTCTCAAAAGATGAATTGTATTTAATTGATTGGGAATATGCGGGTATGCAAGATCAGCATATTGATATTGCGATGTTTGCGATTTATTCCATGTATGATCGGAATGACGTGGAAACATTGATCGAGTTATATTTTGACAATGAATGTGAAGACATGGTTCGAATTAAAATTTATGCCTATATTGCCATTTGCGGTTTATTATGGAGCAATTGGTGTGAATATAAGCGTAACTTAGGCGTTGAGTTTGGTGAATATTCATTAAAACAATATCGTTATGCCAAAGAATATTATCGAATCGTAAAAGAAATGTTGGAAGAAAGAGGAATGAGCCTATGTACAAAGTAGAAAGAGCCATTATTATGGCGGCTGGTTTTGGTTCTCGTATGAGTCCTTTAACGCTTGAAACACCAAAACCACTAGTCAAAGTGAATGGTGTAAGAATGATTGATACTGTCATTGATGCACTTCATAAGAATGGTATTTATGAAATCTATGTTGTGGTGGGATATTTAAAAGAAAAATTCTATGGGTTAGAAAAGGAATATGCCGGTTTAAAAGTGATTGATAATCCTTATTTTGATACTTGTAATAATATTGCCTCCTTATATGTAGTTAGAGACTATATAGAAAATGCCATTATTTTGGATGGGGATCAAATTATTTTTAATCCTGAAATACTTAAACCAGAATTTGAGCGTTCAGGCTATAACAGTGTGTATGTTGAAAATGGTACTGACGAATGGCTACAGCAAGTAGAGAATGGTATTGTCACTTCTTGTAGTCGTACGGGTGGTTTAAAGGGTTGGCAACTTTATAGTATTTCAAGATGGAATAGTCAAGATGGAAAACAATTAAAACAAGATTTGGAATATGAATTTGATACGAAACAAAATCGTCAAATCTATTGGGATGATGTAGCTATGTTTTGTCATCCAGAACACTACCAATTGGGTGTTATGCCAATGAAAAAAGAGGATGTAGTAGAAATTGATGGATTGGATGAATTGATTGAAATGGATTCAAGTTATAGGGGGTACAAGAAATGAAAAATAAAATTGATTGGATGATTACACTATTACCATTATGTCTGATTCTAGTATTATGTTTTGTTTTCTTTGTGGCTCCAGAACAATCTAATGTAGTATTAAGCCAAATTCGTTTCTTTTTTGGAGATACATTTGGAAGTTATTATTTGATTATAGGACTAGGAATTTTCCTACTATCTATTTACATTGCCTTTTCTAAATATGGCGATATTGTTTTAGGTGAAAAAGGAGAAAAGCCAAAATATTCATTCTTTGTGTGGGGCTCTATGATGTTTACTTGTGGTCTTGCAGCTGATATTTTATTCTATTCTTTTTCAGAATGGGTGATGTATGCATCAGATCCACATATTAAAGAAATGGGAAGCATTCAACAATGGGCGGGTGTCTATCCATTATTTCACTGGAGTTTAATTCCTTGGAGCTTTTATTTAGTATTAGCCGTAGCCTTCGGTTTTATGCTTCACGTTAGAAAAAGAAATCGTCAAAAATATTCAGAAGCATGTCGCCCCTTACTTGGTAAATATACAGATAAATGGCCAGGAAGAATCATTGATTTATTAGCCGTATTTGCCCTTCTTGCAGGAACAGCTACTACATTTAGTGTTGCCACTCCTTTAATGGCAACAATTATTCAAGATTTATTCCATTTAACTGTAAGTCGTACAGCTATTAATATTGTAATTCTAATCATTACATGTATTGTATATACATATTCATTACTACATGGTTTTAAAGGAATTAGTCGTTTGGCAAACCTTTGTATCTATTTCTTCTTTGGTTTATTAGCTTTCGTCTTATTATTTGGAGGACAAGCTCGTTATATTATTGAAACAGGTTTAAATTCACTTGGAACCATGGTTGAAAACTTTATTGGACTATCGACATTTACAGATCCATTACGAAATACCAACTTTCCACAAAATTGGACGATTTATTATTGGGCATATTGGATGGTATGGTGTGTAGCTGCTCCATTCTTCATTGGAAGTATTTCAAGAGGAAGAACCGTTAGACAAACGATTCTTGGAGGATATGTATTTGGTGTAGGATCTACATTAATTAGTTTTATTGTTCTAGGAAACTACTCTATGGGACTTCAAATGCATGGTATTGCCGATTTCATGGCACAATATGCCAAGACTGGTGATTTATATGGCATGATCGTAGACGTTATTAAAACACTTCCTTGTGCACCATTTGTTATGGTTGCTGTATTATTTACAATGATTGCCTTCTATGCGACTAGCTTTGATTCTATTGCACTAACGGCTTCATGTTATTGCTATCACGAATTAAAAGAAGATGAAATGCCACACAAAACACTTCAATTGATGTGGTGTATCTTATTGATTCTTCTTCCAATCGCATTATTGTTTGCACAAAGTTCAATGAATAACTTACAAAGTGTGAGTATTATTGCAGCCTTCCCAATAGGTATTGTCATAGTCATGATTGCAATTAGTTTCTTAAAGGATGCTAAACCGAAAGATTAGATGTGTCTTAATTAATTGTAGGATTGTATGAAAGTAATTTTATAGATTGTAGCATTGAAAAATATGTGGTACAATGAACTTGACGAAGGCGTGAGATGCGCACCCTGGAATCCTACCTCAACTTGATTGAGATGGAGTCCAGTTTTTTTATTTAATATTTCTTGTTATAGCTGTACGATTTCATCATTTCTAATAACCGAATTTTTGGAATATTGTATGTTGTTAGTTTTGTGTTGATATTTAAGGTTGTTGAAAATGTTTGAGACTTATTGGGCTCAAAATGCCATGTATCATTCAGTTCACATAATGCTGTATAAACTTGAGAAGATTTTATTGCTTTGGTTTGATTGTTAATGCATCCTACAAATAGTGGTAGTAGTGGTTCGTAATGATTGATTGTATTTCTCATTGTTCGTATGAATTCGAGTCGGCCAGAAAATTTATTTAATTTTTTATATTCGTAATTACCACTTTTTGTATATAAACTTTCTCCTTTCATTATCGTATATATTTCATTTTGTAAAATTTCATTAAGCATTGAAAATAGTATTGATACTTCACCTAGGGTTAAAGCATTTGGAATTACCCAAAGTGGTGCAACAACATGCTTTTTTGTGTAATGTGTAATTAGTCGGTTTGATGTATCAGAAATGTATCCATTAATTTCTTTTCCTGTACCTATAGAGTAAATTTTTTTTAAAAGATTTACTCTAGTTGTTACTTCGAAATTATTTTCTATATAACCTGTTTTCTTTAATGTTTTACACATGTTGTCACAAAACATAGGATAAATATGCTGCAAATGATCATTTGAAAAATCATTTATTTCTGTTGAATAATTTATACAAAAAAGATCATTTCTGTCTTCTACATAGTGTTTGCATAAAACTGAAAAAACTACGTTTTTAAATTTTCTTTCAAAATCTCGAATGCTTTTATATAGAGTATCAGTAAACTCAAGCTCTATTTTCATTATTTCTTTGAAATCAACATACTCACTATAAATATGCTTTCCATCTTTATCTTTTCCAGTCGCAAAAATTTCTTTGTATGGGTTTATTAAAGTAATATAATTTACATCAATAAGCCAATGCTTATCTTCTTCTGCCACAATTATCTTTTTTGATTCGTATAAATATGTTATTTGCTCATCAATATTTTTATACGATTTATGTTCTACATTTAAAGTGCTTTTTGCCATTCGTATACTCCATTGATCAAATGATTTGCTAAACTAATCTGATTTGATTATACTATAGATTAAAGAGATTTAAAATATTAATATGATACTTTAAATCAAATAATAGTTTATATAAAATATCAATAACACCAATATGTGATATTAATATAAGATTCATATTGCATTCACATACATAAACACAAAAAAAGATGTCCTAAGACATCAAATCATAAACCAAGTTTTCTGCTGGCTGTCAGCCCATCGCTATAGCGACAATGATTAGGATATTTTAACGACTTCCCATTGTCTTCAACTTTACTGGTGGTTGTCACCCCATCACTTACAGTGACCACGATTAGGATGTTTTATCGACTTCCTATTGTCTTCAGCTTATAGTGCTTGTTCACTGAAGATATTTCTATCTCCACTTATAATATAGCATGAAATAATAAAATTTGTAAGGAAAAAATGCAGTTGATCAGACAGATTAATTGTATGACTAGATTTATAATGAAGTAGAAAAATGTACCATTTATTATTGAGAATATTAGGTGGTATGGTGTGAAGGTTTTATACTGATTAGTTTCATTCTTCTAGAAAACTACAAATGCATGAATTGCAGATATTATGGCTCAACATGCACAAACTGGTAATCTATATAGCATGATTGCAGGTATCATTAAAATTTTACCACGTGAACCACTTGTCATGATTGCACTTAGTTTTTTAAAGGATGCTAACCTAAAGATTAGACGTGTCTTAAAATACATCTTTTTGTTTTAATTATTAGAATAAAAGAATATAATTTGGTTAGATAAAGCGTTTACATTGATTATGAAAGGGTGGCGAAAATGTATAAGTTTATTGCGTTATGTTTGTCTTTTGTGTGTTGTTTTGGAGTGGGTTTTAATGTTTATGCAAATGAAGATGTATTAGAAAACACCAATGCTCCAAATAGTGAACAAGAACAAAGCTCGGATTTTAAGGTTGTGAATGATATCTTGGTTTCTTATACTGGAAATGATGAGATTGTTACTATCCCTGATTCAGTAAAAAAAATTGATGATAATGTTTTCGATAACAATCAAACCATAAAAAAGGTGATATTTCCAAATTCATTAGAAATAATTGGGAATTATGCATTTTATAATTGTAATAATTTGACAGATTTAGAATTTCCTTCTTCTTTAAAAGAAATAGGTTATGATTCATTTTATGGTACAAAAATTAAAAGTTTATTTATTCCAAAAAGTGTTGTAAGAATCGGTAGTTCAGCATTTTCAAATTGTGATAGTCTAGAAGATATTACGGTTGAAGGCGGTGATTTTAAGTATGTGGATATCAGTTCCTCCTTTGAAAGATGTACAAATTTAAAAAAATTTGAATTCAAAAATAAAAATGCGTATGTTAGTTTTAATTTTGGAACATTTAGTGGAGATACGAACTTAGAAACAGTTGTATTGCCAAATAAGGTTGCATTTTATGGTGATGGATCTACGTTTAAAAATTGTTTTAATTTAAAAGAAATTTATTTTTCTAGTAACGTTGAAAGTATATGGGAAAACTTGTTTGATTATCAAACAAATTTAACAATTTACGGTTATACAAATTCTTCTGTGGAACAATATGCCAAAGATCATAATATTTCTTTTGTTTCTTTAGGTTTAGCTTTGAATAATGTGGTTGTAAATAATGTATCAGACAAATCTGATAACTGGGATGCTGGTTACTTTACAATTAAGGTTGGAGAGAAATTTAAGTTAGATGTTACGACGAGTCCTGAAGAACATGCAGATAGTCCATTTTTTAGAAATTGGGATTCTGACATTATTAGTATTAATGACAATGGTGTGATTACTGGATTAAAAGCTGGAGAAGCTACACTTAGTATTCATTTTAACAATAATCATAAAAATTATAAATTTATAGTTGTTGATGATTATCCTATCCGCGATGTAACATTATCTTTTTTAACAGACTCAAGTTATTATGTTGGAGATGAAATGTTTGAAATTCCTTTAGTTTACAAAAAATATGAATTAAATATAGAGGGAGAATCATCCCTAAATGATCCCTTGGAATTCTCATATGAAGGGCCTGAAGGCTTAATATATGAGATTCAAGGCGATAAAGTAATACTAACGAGTATACCAGCTGGAGAATATGTATTGAAAATAAAAACACGTGATGGAATAACAAGTAAAATGAATATTCATTTTAAAAAATTAGCAAATGATTTTAATTGTCCCGAAGAAGTATATGTACCTGCTGGTGTTGACAAGGTTGAGACGAATATTTCATTGAAATCTAAAGATGATTATGGATACTTTGAGCTTAAATATTCTAATATGGATAATATTTATTTTGATTTAGAAGATTGTGGACGTAGTGTACATTCTTCAGAAGGTATAGAGTATGGTGGAGTTGGTGAAGTAACTGTAAATTTATATGATGATTCTTTAAAAGAAAATTTAATTGTATCTAAAAAAGTCAAAATAAAAGTAGATGGTTGGAGTTCTGATTTAAATAATTATTATTTGAATGGTAAAACAGTAACTGGTTGGCAAACAATTGATGGTAAAACGTATTATTTTAAGAATGGTAAATATTTTGACTTTAAGAAAATAGACAATGATTACTATTATTTTAATAATATGGGTGAAATGCAGACTGGTTGGCAATATGTTGATTCTGTATACAGATATTTTAATTCAGATGGTAAAATGGCTCGGGCCACAATTGTTGATAATAAGTATGTAGATGATGATGGCAAACTAGTTACAAATCAGTTTGTCAACTACAAAGGAGATACTTATTATGTACAATATGATGGTAATATAGTAACCGGATTATATAATGTTGATTTTGTTGACTATTACTTTGATGAAGATGGTAAGATGGTCAAAGATACATTCATTGGTGATAAATATTTTAATCATGATGGTAAATATGTAGCAAATCAATGGATCAATAATTCTAAGGGTTGGAAATATAAACTTGGTGATGGCACATATATAAAGTCGAACTTTAAAAAAATAAATGATGCCACATATTACTTTAATAGTAATGGCTATATGCTTACAGGATGGCAAAAAATCAAAGATAACTATTATTTCTTTACTACATCAGGGGCTATGGTAACAAATACTTGGGTAGGTAATTATTATCTTGGAAGTGATGGAATAATGCTAACAAATACATTTACACCAGATGGGTATTATGTAGATGCGAATGGTGTATGGTCTACTTCAAAATGGATTCAATCAGGAAGTCAATGGTGGTATAGACATTATGATGGTACTTATACGACAAATGATTTTGAGGTGATTGGAAATCAAACATATTATTTTGATGCAAGTGGTTATATGATAATTGGATGGCAAAAGATAAATGATAAATTTTATTACTTTAATGCATCAGGGGCTATGGTAACAAATACTTGGGTTGGAAATTGTTATCTAGGAAGTGATGGAATGATGCTAACAAATACATTTACACCAGATGGGTATTATGTAGATGCGAATGGTGTTTGGTCTACTTCAAAATGGATTCAATCTGGAAATAGATGGTGGTATAGACATTATGATGGTACTTATACTACAAATGATTTTGAAGTGATTGGAAATCAAACATATTATTTTGATTCAAATGGTTATATGGTAATTGGATGGCAGAATATAAATGGCAAATTTTATTACTTTAATGCATCAGGGGCTATGGTAACAAATACTTGGGTTGGAAATTATTATCTAGGAAGTGATGGAATAATGTTAACCAACACAACTACTCCAGATGGGTATTATGTAGGTGCTGATGGTGCTTGGATGCAATAATGGTAATGATTAATTTGAAAATGTTAGTTTATGTAAATCTAAAGGCTCGGACACATTGTTCGAGTTCTTTAGTATGGGTTATATAAGTGATTGTAAATTATATTGAATTAATACATCATTTGATGTGATTGTTGAGGTACTTATTCTTCTGAAAATTTTAAATTTCGACTTGAATTTATAGATATTCGTTTCGATTAAGGTTGGGTTAACCTCTGCTTTAATAAGCTTTAATTTTTTAAAGATATGTACTGAATAATGATTTATTTTCAGTGTTGTCTGATTATGACTTATCGAATGAAAATATACAAATAAATTTTTTTAGGATGAAAAAGTATTTGAAATCATCTTGACGGTATGTTGAATACGACATAATTTGATTATAAAGAGGAGGAGCATATTTAATTACGAGATCATTTTATATGATATAGATGATAGAAAATGCCCTGTGCAGGAACTATTAGATTCCCTGGAGCCTAAAGTTACTGGCAAAAACATTGCAGACAATTGACTTACTGGAAATGAACGGTCCATTGCTTCGTGAGCCATATTCAAAACCATTGGAAAATGGAATATTTGAGCTTCGTACCAAGCAAGGATCAGATATTACTAGAGTACTGTATTTCTTTATTGTAGGAAAGAAGGCGGTACTGACTAATGGATTTATAAAAAAATCGCAGAAGACACCAAAGGCAGAAAAAGAACTGGCAAAGAAGTATAAAGCAGATTATGAACGGAGGTATGGCAATGAGTAGCTATAAAGATTATAAGAAAAGAGCATTACAGAATCCGGAGGTAAAGGCAGAATATGATGCACTGCAACCGGAATATGATATTATCCAGGCGATGATTGATGCAAGAGTGCAGCAGAATATGACACAGAAAGATTTATCAAATAAAACCGGAATAACGCAGGCAGATATAAGCCGGATTGAGAACGGAACAAGAAATCCCAGCCTAAGTATGGTGAAAAAACTTGCACATGGATTAGGGATGCAATTAAAGCTGGAATTTGTTCCAATGCCAACAAAAAATAAAATGTAAAGAGTATGATAAAAACCGCAAGAATTAAAATGGATGAAAAATATATTGACAGAAGCATTGGTGAATTCAGCTACTAATGCTTCTTTTATTTTTTAGTTATACAAATTCTGCAAAGTTAAGGATATTCATTTGGTTATGTTTATTAATGAGTTGTTTTATTTTAGTGACTCATTTTGAGAAAATAATGCAAAATAGTTCTGTTATATTTAATAAAAATTTATAATATGAGTGTAAAATAATTTATTTTGAAAAAATATTGCAAAATGAGGTAAATGAATATGCTATTACAATTTAAAACAGAAAATTTTAAGTCATTCTTAGATGAAATGAATTTTTCAATGACACCAGCTCCTAAACAAAAAGATTTGGAATATAGTATTTTAGAGCATAAGATTGGTAATAAAACATATAAAGGATTATGTTCAGCCATTATATATGGTCCTAATGCTTCTGGGAAAACGAATATTATTTCTGCTATGGATGTTTTTAAAGAGATTGTCCTAAAGGGAAATATTAGAAATTCTGATGAATTAAGATCACCTAATATTTCAGAAGGTAAATTAGAATTAATTCCTAATAACTTAAATAGATGTCCTAAATCAACGAAATTTTATATTCGTTTTGTTGAAGGTGAGTTGTTAGTTGAATATGAAATAAAGATAGATTTAGGATTATTTCTAGATAGAAATTATCAAAGAAGAATAGAGTTTGAAAGTTTACGAATTAACGATAAAACTATATATGAAAGAACGGATAAGATTGAGTTTTTTAATCTTAAAAGTATTGAGAAATATTTAATCAATGAATTTAGAGAAAATGAGGAAAGTGCTAAAGCAATAGCAAGAAATAATTTAAATGAAACTGAATTGTTTCTAACAAATGGATTTAAAATGATGTTTAGTTCTAAAATAGTTTCTTTTATTTTAGAATGGTTTGAAGAAAAATTCATTGTTATTTATAGAGCGGATGCTGCAGAAATAAAAAGTAAATTAGATAATACAGAAGGTGGAAAAATATTTATTAATCGTACTACAAATGATGCTGCAAAATTATTTGGTATTAATTCAAATGCATTAGGATATGTTGTTCCTGAAGATGGTGGAGAACCTCAACTATGTTCAATATTTAAAGATAATGGAGTTGCAATTCCTGCAAAACACTTTGAATCTTATGGAACTGTTAGATTTATTAATATGTTTCCTTTAATTTTAAAGGCTTTTGTAGAAGGATCCGTTTTAGTTATGGATGAATTTGATGCGAATATACATCCAATGGCTTTAATGAATATCATAAATATTTTTCATGATGATGATATCAATAAGAAAAATGCACAATTAATTTTCAATACGCATAATCCTATTTTCTTAAATGCAAATATAGTAAGAAGAGATGAAATTAAGTTTGTTGAAAGAGATGATGAAACACATTTAAGTACTCATTATTCGTTGTCAGATTTTAAAACATCAGGATCTAATGGCGTCAGAAAAGCTGATGATTATTTGAAACACTACTTTTTAGGAAGATATGGTGCAGTTAAAGATATTGATTTCTATGATTTATTTGAAACTAAAAAAAGCAGTTAGGAAAGTAAGTAAAAGATGGTTGTCCATTTGTTAAGCCGATTATAATAGGTTCTTGTCGAAATAATCTCATAGCCAACATTGAATGTGTTAAACTGACAGTGTTGGCATGAACGTATAGTACCGTAGACCGTATCATAAGTGGCGAAAATAGCGTAATTCAAGCTATGGGTGTGTTAAGAGAAAGTAGCATAATTGCGGTAATAATAGGTGCTTTTCATCGTGAGAAATATAGTAGCAATAATATATATAATTTAACCGGGAAATCTACAATCGTGTGGTTGTTAATTTAGAAAAATGTGTTAATCAATGTGAATCTGATATAATTAAACTGCCAAAAATACTTGTAGGTAAAGTATAATGATTAATACATTATAAAAAAGATTGATAAATAGCTGAACGGAGGAAAGCATGGGAGTAAGATTAACGAGTATAAGTACACCTGTTGGTGGAGTTTCATGGGAATATACAAAAGCAGAGGGGCGTTCTACTCCTCTACTGATATCCCCAGGACAAAAAATCAAAGTATTTATTAGTTCGATTTGTGGCGTAGAAAAGTATGATAAAGTACGTGCTGAATTAAAAAAAGCTATTGAGAGCACACAATTAGCTGATGTATACACTTTTGAGAGCAAAGGGGCGTCTACACTGCCTGCAGGAGGTCATTACAAATTGGCGTTAAAGGATAGTGACATTTGCATTTTCTTAATAGACAATGCAGACGGAATTAAGCAGGGGGTACAGGCGGAGATTGACGTTCTCAAAAAGTATAATATTAAGGCTTTGTACTATTTCTGTGATGAAACCCAAAAAGAAAAAACTGCATTGGAACAAAGCTTGATGGGAGCACATTTTGCCAAGAGTAAAACTGTTCACAATTTTAGCGAATTAAGTCAAGACAGTGCCAAGGCATTAATAGATGATATAGTTGCTGTATATCACTACTATTGTACTGGGAGAATAGTTTTGAACTCTGGTGAAATTGATGAAATTCAAGCAGTAGACGTTGTCGGTAGTGAAAAGTATCAGCTTCCTACTATTCCTAAATCTACATTAAAAAATGTGGATAAATGTAAAGATTACTTTTTGAAATTTGTTCTTGGATATTCTAGAGGCAGATACCTGGGTGAAGATGAAAAAACAAGCGAATTTGATGATTGGGCCATTCAGTTCCTTCCTATATTATTTGAAGGTAAATCTATCAAACACTTCAATGTTGCAATGTATCTGGATGCATTAAAAGCACAACAAGACGATGGGTATTATGAAGTCGTTCAAATTCGCTGGCAAGCAATTCAGGCGTATTTTTCTGGAGATATCGAAAAGTGTGTAGGGCATCTTGAAACAGCTTTAAGTTTAGCAAAAGAAACTAATCAACCTACATGGGTCATAAAAGATATTTTGGTGGATTTGCGCAATCAGTATTGGACTTGTTGCACCGCAAAAAATCAGTCTTATGATAGCACGGCGCAAAAGGAATTAACAGAAAGTGAAGAAGAACTCTATTATCCGATTCTTGACCGCATTCATGAATCGTTACATGAAAAATACATAGAGGGTCTGTACAAAAAGAAAACAAAATCGCCTTACTCAGTTACCATAGGTAATAATTTAGATCAATATGGAGAAATGCTTGCAAGTTCTCATATTGTATCTATGTATAATGGTTCATTGACTCATATTTTGCTTATTTATAAGAAAATTAGGGATTTTGTATTTTACCTGAGCTGCAAATATGATGATTGGAATCTTAGACTTAGTTTGTACAAACTTGCAATTTTTGAAGGAAAAGAAAAGGAAATTAAAGGTATACAAGACTCTTATCCTGAGGTTTTGAATCAATTAACTGCTGCCGAAGCAGAATCAATTATGGCTTTTTGCCAAAATCATCCAATAAAGTATAAGAGATTCAGTAGTCAACTGTTGGCGTTCGGTTCAGTAGGGTATTTTTTGGATGATAAATCCTATGAATTTTACGAAAAATCTATTATCGGAGAAATTAAATCATGGTTGAATAGTGATACTCCTGTTGTGGTTATAGGACAGCACATATTCAAGTGTCTTTCTGGAGTAGCTTATCGTATGTCACAAGATATGCTTAGTGAAATATGCTGTCAATTCATTGATAGGCAGTATAGACGCTGGTATGGGGATATGTTTAAGTTCATTGCTAAGTACATTGATCTTAGAAAAATGAGCATAGATTCTGCAAAAGCGCTGATTGAACATATTAATTGTGTACTTCACACTGAAAAGGAACGAGAGCAAATAAAGTATTACCCTTTCTTTTTGTGCGTTCTCAGAAAGCAAAATCGTGCTCTTACAGAGAAAATGGATAAAAAGATAGCTGAGCACTTATCAAGCTTTTACGAAGGTATCTATAAATTAGAAACCACTGAAGATGAAAATCAAGATATGCCGGTGTTCGTGAAAGAATACGTAGAACGTATTCAAAAAAGCAATGAAACGCAGGGAAAGGATGGATTTTATTTTGAGAATGACTCACGTGAGATTGCAACGATTAGATCCATCTTGTTAGGAAAAGAGTTCAAATGTGATGCGGATACCATGGACATGCTTATTTCTGTAGTTTCAGATACGATTCTGATTTCTAAAGAAGGAATTTCTACAAAACTTGATGCAATAGCACTTCTCATTTGCATTGTAGTAAAATATCCTGAAGACTATACACGAAATAAAAGTGTATATGAAAAATTGTTTGAACAGCAGAAGACTATTGAAGTCTCCGACAATTCGATTAATTCATTTAATATCGATAGCATTTCCTTAAAAATTGGGTTGCAAATATTATATACCGCTATGGGCAAAGATGTGTACGCAGAAATACTCGAGTTAATGCCGTATATTCAGGGTGATGTTGCAACAACAATTGCAGTAACTCACCTGATCGTTGAGTATTTGGAGATTTCAGATAATATTATGTTTCCATCAAAAGTAGAGGCAATTATCCTTCAGAATGTATTACAGTGGCTTCATTCTGAATATGCAGATATCAGATGGATTGCCACACGCATTCTTCTTACTATGTCTCGTAATCTGGAGAATTATGGCATTGTAAACCATCAGTTGGTGAATCTAATTGATTCTAATAGTGTATATATCAAAAACTTGATTATGCGACACATTCATAAAATAAACGGAATTCCTAAAGAAACAAAAGAGTATATTATTTCTAAATGCAATCAAGATGCTAATTTCGTTGTTAGAATGGTATGTAATGAGGTTGAAAAAGACATATACGAAGAGTAGAATTGAAAATCTGTGGCGAAGATATCATTATGGTATTTCCACAATTTTACGACTCTAAATATCTTGTTTAGAGTTGCTTTATATTATTGTTAAAAGAAAAGAAGCTCACCGTGAACTTCTTTTCTTTGAAAATAATAATATCTTTCTCACTCTGGAAAAAGATCTATTTGTAGTTGAATAATAACTAGATGCTTATTCTTTGCCAACTCCTAAGAAAAAAATAAGCGGACGGACCTAGAAAAAGCAAATGAACCATAATACATACAAAAAACTGTATGAAGCAATCTCTAACTTCTACAAGTGGGAGTCGTTTAGCTCACTAACAAAATTAATCAAACTTGATTCTCTAAATAAAGGTTCTCGATGTATACGATTTTTCTTTATAGCTTTTATAAAGCCCATCAAATATGTTTTGAATTCCTTTTCTATATCGGAAATATCATCTTGAAGTTTATTATATTGAGAGTTGGGTATTTTTTGAATAGTTTGTGGTTCAATGTAATCTAAACTATTTATGACTAATGCATATCGAAAATCTAATCCTGCGTTAGGTCTACTTGGAGAAGGTAAAGAATGACCTATCCTTCCGTACTTTCTTATCTCAGGGCCTAAATTATTTCTCAATGGGATATAAAATGTATTAGAATTATAAGTAAATTTCAAACATAAATGTGTCCTTTGTGATTGCTTGTTAGTATTTCCAGAATCTAACATTTTCACAAAATAAGCATGGTCTATAAAATAAGATTCTTTTATAAAGCAAAGAACAAATGACATAAATCCTCCATAAAAATAATAGAGCCTAAAATAAAGGCTCCTACATCTTAATTTCTTCAACTTTTTATTAGCCAGGTGCGTTGACGAACCCCTCGCAATTTCTTCAACTTTTTATTAGCCAGGTGTGTTGACGAACCCCTCACATGGAAGATATTCCTATCTCCACTTATATTATAGCAATAATCATGTATAAATCAATAAAATTACATTTGTTTTTTCTGCAAATTTGGAGCAGTTTAATTAGGCTCCTTCAAGGCGTTGTCC
>JABLTN010022107.1_pt1 | contig 24240 bp, 20 predicted proteins | sample 7160141 | NCBI WGS metagenome assembly JABLTN01 (sample SAMN14651226, study PRJNA627086) | human gut metagenome | isolation source: feces | host: Homo sapiens | reverse complement strand
GAATGTTGAGTGTTGAGTTAGGCTTGCGCCCTTATGTGTCTTCATGTTGATGCCGTTAGGCAATTCAACATTCAACACTCCACATTCAACATTCCTTAATAAATGTTGAGTGTTGAGTTAGGCTTGCGCCCTTATGTGTCTTCATGCTGGTGCCGTTAGGCAATTCAACATTCAACACTCCACATTCAACATTCCCTAATATAGGAAACCCAGAAGCCACAACGGAATCCTGTTGTCCTTGCCTACCTCGGTATTGTATCGGGCGTAGATGATGTCGGGATTGTTGCGCACCTTGTTTGGAGATTGCGCATCGCAGATTCTGAACTTCTTCTCACCATCTACAATGAAGTAGTGGTCCTTGCCGGTCTGGCTTACCTTGTGGTCTTTCCAGACCGAGTTGACGAAGAATGTTTCCATTACCTCCTGCTTGTCTATCTTGATAGGATAGATGGCGTACATCAGGTTGGAGTTGTGCATCATCACCTTGGATGGTTTCTTTGGGAACTCCTGCCCGTTAGGGTAAATCATGTTGATGAGTCGCGCATCAGCAAGATACTTGATGTAGTTCATTACCGTAGCTCTGCTGGTGTTGATCTCTTCGGCAAGCTGGCTCACGTTGGGAGCCTTGGCACCTTCTACAGCTAGCTGATAAAAGAGCCGCTTGATCTTGGTGAGATATTTCAGTTCGATTTGCTTGATGAGGAGGATGTCTACCTCGGTCATCATGTTCATTGTCTTTAGTAGATTCTCTGTGAAGTTGCGGTTCTCCAGGAAGAATGGATAGAATCCATGATGCAAGTAGTCCTGGAAGTATTTCATCGGGCTCACCTTAGGCAGTATCTGCTTGATGATGTGCTCGTGATTGCGCAAGATTTCATCGAGTGTATAAGGCTGGAAACTGTTGCCAGTCTGCAGGTTGATAAACTCTCTGAAAGAGAAGCCTCGCAAATTATAGCTTTTCACGATTCCATTGAGCTCAGGATTCTCTTCCTTCAGTCTCATCACGCTGGAACCTGTGAACACGATTCTTAACTCTGGATAGAGGTCGTAGCATTTTCGCAGCTCCTTGCTCCAGTCCGACTGCTTGAAGACCTGGTCGATGAGAAGGGTTCTGCCGCCGTGGCGAACAAAGTCACCTGCAAAATCTGCGATTCCTCTGCTTTGAAAATAGAAATTGTTCATATTCACATACAGGCACTTGCGGTCAGTAGGGCCAAAGTGCTCCTTGGCATATTGAAGGAGGAATGTAGACTTTCCTACACCGCGTGTTCCCTTTATGCCAATCAAACGGTCGCTCCAGTCGATTTCGTCCATCAGAGTGCGTCTTACTGGTGCGTCCGTATGCTCTACGAGGTATGTATGTGTTCTGAAGAATGCTTCTTCCATGAGTTTATATCGTTTCTAATTGTTTTTACGATGCAAAGGTAATTAAATATTTCTAATTTGCAAACTCTAGATAGCAAAAAGTAACTTTTTTTTCATTATTTAGCACTTGTCTAAGTAAAAATGGGGATTTTCTGCCCTTTTTTGCACTTTTCTTTATATCTTTGCACCATGAAGTTACATATTTTCAATCCAGAACATGATTTGGCTTTGGCTGCAAATCTGAAACAGTTCACCGCACCTCATGCGGGTAGACAACTTAGAAGTGATCTTGCTTTCATTCCGGCTCTTTGGGCGGAAGAGGGCGACCTCGTACTTGTGGATGATATTGATTTTGCGAAGAACAGGGTGCGCCATTTTGGGGCTGAACTGAACAGCAAGGTTGAGTTCATCACCAAGCCTCAGCTGAAGCATCTGCTCAAGACGGAATTTCTGGACAGTGTTCATCCCTGGGGATGGAACCTGTCGCTGAAAGGTGAGTTGGAGCGTTTGGGAATACCAGAGATTATGTTGCCGACTGATGCTGTATTAAATAAGGTACGCGAGGTGAGTAGCAGGCAATGGGCTGCCCTTCATCTGCAGCGAGGCGTGGAATATGTTACTGAGACGGCCCGCGTCAAAGAACTCATTCTCCAGCACGGCAAAGTTGTTGTCAAGGCTCCCTGGAGCAGCAGCGGGAGGGGAGTGAAATATGTGAGTGCTGAGGACTTCAGGACTGCCGGAGATTATCCTACCTTCGAAAGATGGGTGGCAAACATGATTTATCATCAGGGCGGCGTAACCGTAGAACCCCTATATAATAAGGTGAGAGATTTCGCCATGGAGTTTGAAATGAAAGATGGCAAGGCGCTCTATCGCGGTCTTTCGCTATTCGATACGATCAAGAATGCCTATTCGGGCAATGTGCTCTGCTCTGAAGCTGATAAGGTGGAAATGATGAAACCGCTCATAAGCGAGGCACAGCTTGCCGGAATCAGACAGCGCATCATTGAGGTAATGGAGCCGGCGCTGAAGGATATTTACAGTGGTCCGTTTGGAGTAGACATGATGATCTGCACGAAAGGGGAGAAGGATGAATACTGCGAGGCTGTGCTGAATCAGGAAGGTGAGGACGTAAACAGAACCGGTCTGGGCGTGGTTCCTTGCATCGAAATCAATCTGCGCAGAACGATGGGTCATGTGGCAATAGATCTCTACGAACATCTTGTGGCTAATTCGAGCGATGAGATGAAGACCAACAGGACGAACATCATGCGCGTGGAATATGATGGAAACAGATATCATCTCAGAATAAAGCCTGGCAGACCTTCGGAAGAGGCACCGCTGCATTGATTTTTTTGTAAAGAACATAGATATTCTTTGTTAAGAAATAGTAAAATCGGCTTTCCCCGTGCAAGGATTAGCCGATTTTTCATTTTATCTTCAGAACTCACGATTCAGATTCCGATTCGGGAACTGCCTTTTAAAGAGGAACAGTCCCTATGGGTTCAGGAGCGTTGAGTCATTAAAATGAACTAATAAATTAGAGAAATATGAACAAGAAAGTATTTAGTGTAGCTATTTTAGCTTCAGCTGCAATGGCAATGACTTCTTGCAGCACTAGCAAGAATGCACAGAATGAGAACGCAACAAAGGCTGAGAAGATAACGGAGGCAGAGGCTGCCCGTCCGTCGGCAGATGAGGAAATGGACGAGAGTTATCTTATCCTCTCAGAGGCTCAGCAGAACATCGTGAAGAAGAATAATGATTTCGCTTTCAAACTCTATCAGCAGATCAGCGGCATGGATTCTGAGGTGGTTTCGCCAATGAGCATCGCCTATCTGATGGGAATGCTTGCAAATGGTGCCGACGGCAAGACACAGCAGGAGATTCTGAAGGCAATCGGTTGCGAGGGCGTGAGCGTGAAGGAACTCAACGACTGTTATAAGGCGCTGATGCTTTCGGCTGGCAAACTTGACAAGCAGACAACCGTAAACATTGCCAACTTTATCGCCATCAACAAGAATTTCACATTGAACAGCGATTTCGCTCGTACCGTAGCCGATTCTTATCAGGCGGGCGTGGAGAGCATGGACTTTACCTCTCCTAAATCTGCCGCCCGCATTAATGACTGGTGCAAGAAGCAGACTAAAGGAATGATTCCTAGCATCATCGACCAGGTAGACCCAGCAGCCGTTTCTTACCTTCTGAATGCTATTTATTTTAATGGAATCTGGCAGGAGAAGTTTGATGCGAAGAATACCCACCTCGAGAACTTCAGCGGTTACACCCGCGATATTAAGAAGGTGAACATGATGCACCAGAACAAGAAGTTTGCCTATACTGAAAATGATATGTTGCAGGCTGTAGAGCTGCCATACGGAAATGGAAGCTATCAGATGACCGTTCTTCTTCCTAAGGCTGGCAAGAGCATCAGCGAGGTGATGAAGGAGATGAATGCTGATAAACTTCAGAAGTTGAGTAATGACATGGACCGTTGCCAGGTAGATTTAAAATTTCCTAAGTTTACCACAGAGATGGATTTGTCGCTCAACCAGATTATCAGTAAATTGGGCGCTCCAAGCATCTTCCAGCCAGGCACGGCAGATTTCAGCCGTTTTGCCAATGGCAACTTCTACGTATCGAAGATGTTGCAGAAGGCAAAGATTGAGGTAAGCGAGCGTGGTACCAAGGCTGCTGCCGTAACAGCTGCTGTGATGCTGACCTCACTGGGTCCTAACGAGATGAAGCGTGTAGAATTTCATGCCAACCATCCATTCGTTTATTTCATTACAGAACGTAATAGTGGCGCCATTCTCTTCATGGGTCAGTTCCTGGGAGAATAATAACAGAGAATTTGCAGGTTCTTAAAACTAGAAAAGCGAAAGCCAAGTCCGTAATCCGGAATCTGGCTTTCGCTTTTTATTTCGCTTTATTCACTTGTTTACTCCTGAAACTTTTCTATGAACTCATCCTCTGTGATAATCGGAATATTGAGTTCATGGGCTTTCTTGTTCTTTGAGCTCAGCGAAGCTGCATCGTTGTTAATCAGGAAGTTAGTACTCTTGCTCACGCTTCCCGTAACTTTGCCGCCCTGGCTTTCAATATAAGCCTTCAGCTCGTTGCGGTTCTTGTAATGATGCACATCTCCGGTTACGACGAAAGTCAGCCCTTGGCATTTATTTCCCGTTTCTACAGGCTCCTGCTCCTCGATAATCAGCTCGGACAACAGATGCTGCACATGCTGGAAATGAATATCATCCTTGAACCAGGCGATAAACTTGGCACTCTTTTCAGGTCCAATACCATCAATGCTTGCAAACTCATCATCGAACATGCTCAGGCGCGCCGTTTCTATCAGTTCCTTCACCTTGTAACGGCTGAGCAGTTTTTTAGCCACATCGCCGCCGCAGAGCGGAATATTCAAGGCGTAGAGCAGATGACGGCCATCAGTATGGCGGCTCTTCTCTACACTCTCCAGAAGATTGCTTACGCTCTTCTTGCCAAATCCTTCGAAACAGGAAATCTCGAACGCATAATTCTTCAGTTTGTAGAAATCTGCATATTCCCTGATAAAACCATGATTGATGAATTTCCAGACAGTCTGTTCTGAGATTCCGTCAATATTGATTCCTTCCTTGCTGACGAAGCGGGCAAATTTCTTAAGTTGTTTGGCTGGGCAGGCTGCATTGGTGCAATGGAGAGTCTTGGTGCCGCTCTCACTCTCGCGCACTACAGCTGGCGCATGGCAAACCGGACATTCGGCGGGAATGACAAAACTCCCCACAACCTCTGTAATATTGATTACCTTCGGGATAATCTTATTGGCCTTGATGACCTGCAGTCTGGTTCCCTTGTCGCCAATGCCCAGACGCTCGCATTCGCTTACATTGCAGAGCGAGGCACGCTGCACGGTGGTTCCTTCAAGTTCTACCGGTTTGAAAACTGCTACAGGCGTGATGGTGCTGGCTGCGCACGACCATTCTATGTGGTCGAGTTCTGTCTCTGCATGCTCGTCTTGCCATTTGAAGGCAAATCCTGCCCTCGTAGCGTGGTGGCCTGTAACCGACCCCGTAGCTGCATAAACCGTATCATCGTAGCAAATCACCAGTCCGTCTACCGGGAAAGGATTCTTCTTGCTTGTCACCTTCTCCGTAAACTTGTCTATTTCCAGCTGGATATTTTCTGTGGTAGGGTGGTCAATACGCTCTCGTTCTACAGGATTCATTCCCAGGTCTTTCAGCATCTGCATGCGCTCGCCCCATGAGGTAAGTTCCCGCTCAGTATAAACCAGGGTGAACGGAATCCATTGGATGTGGCGCTGCTTCACCTCTTCAATATCCTTCAGCGTGAGTGAGCCTGAAGCGAGGTTACGTGGATTGGCGTAATCGCCTTCGCTTTCGATGATGAACTGTTCGAAATCAGCATACGAAATGACGGCTTCTCCTCTTACTACAAGATGTCCTTTCTCTGAAATGGTAGCAGGAATGCCTGAAATGGCTGGAGCCAAGTGGGTAATGTTGGTGCCGATGTGTCCGTTACCGCGGGTAACGATTTTGGTGAGTTTTCCGCCGTCATAGGTTACTACGAGGGTCAGTCCGTCCAGTTTCCATGAAATCCAGATAGGGCGGTCTTCTGCCCATTTTACAAGATCACTTACCTGTTTGGTCTTTGCCAGAGAGAGGGCGGCAAATTCATGCTCCTCTTTCTTTCCTACGATAGAATCTTCTGACACGCGATTAGTAGGGGAGTCAGGCAGAATTTCGCCTGTTTCCTCTTCCAATCTCTTGAGCTGGTCGAAAAGGGCGTCCCACTCATAGTCGGTCATGAGTTCGCCTTTTCCGTTATAATAACTATCCGAAGCTTGGTTGAGTCTTTCAACCAAGCTCTTCATCTGCAATAGTTTCTCTTCCATAATGAATGTTTGAGGATATTAATCAAATGTTGTGTTTTTCGATGGTCAGAAATTAATCTGCAGGTTCCATGGCTATGGAGAGTTTTTCAAAGGCGAAACGCTGACCTCTGTTTCCTCCATAGTTTACACGTCCGCAGATGCAGAAACCCATCGAAGACAGAAGGTTAATCATCGGCGTATTGTCAAAGTTGGTGTCAACCTTGATGCTAGGTATTTTTTCTACCTCGCACATGCTGTTCACCTTACTGATGAAAATACGCGCCAAACCTTCACGCTGGAAACTAGGCAACGTGGCAAAGCGATGTATTACATAATAATCGCCATCAGTAATCCAGTTACCTACTAATTTCTTATATTTGGGTTCACCATTCAATATGACTGCTCCATAGACAACTACCTCTTCGTTTACTGTCAGAACGAAGGCGTTGCCATTTTCTATGTCTTTTCTGATGTCTTTTTCTGATGGATATTCCTCAGTCCATTGATGACGTCCCGATTCTATCATACTTTGGCGAGCCTGGTCGATGACTTTCCAGCAAGCAGCAAAGTCCTTTATATACGCCGGTCTGAAGTTTGTCTTCATATTAATTACGCTTTTATTATTCGGGTGCAAAATTAACAAAAAAAAACGAATTAAACTAAAAAACGGAGGAAAAACTTCACTTTTTTGTTCGTTTTCCTCCGTTTTTCTTGTTTTCTGCTCATTTTGAGCTATTTTTCCTTTGCTTTTTGCCAGGAAGCCGGGTGAATAAGATTCTACGCCAAGCACTTGTCGAGCTCAGCAATGATAGCATCTTTCTGTTCCTTGATATGCTGACCGATGAATACGATTTTTATCATGCGGTCGCCCAATTCCTGATCCCATTCCTTCTGCAGCTGTGGATTATTCATCAAGACCTGGGCGAGCTCGTCTTTCGGCATGGTAGCCAACCATTGACCAGCCTGCTTTACAGTCTTCTGCTTGCCAGCCTGTTCGAACACGTAGCACATGTCGCGCTCATCATCGAAATAGCAGATTCCCTTGGCGCGAACCACGTCTCTAGGCCATTTTCTTGCTACGAAATCATCGAAGAGACCCAGGTCGAAAGGTTTGCGGCGGTAGTAGACAAATGTACCGATTCCGTATTCCTCAACTTCTCCGCCTTCATGATCATGGTCATGATCGTGATGATGGTGATGATGATGATGTTCATGCTCGTCATGGTCGTGGTCATGGTCATCGTGGTGATGATGATGATGCTCATGTTCGTCTTCCTCGTCATGATCGTGATGATGCTCATGTTCGTCATCATCTTCATCTTCTTCATGCTCTTCGTTTCTTTCTGATTCAATCTCCTGAATCCAACCGGCTGAAGTGGATACGGTTTCCCAATCAAACTTCTTGGTGTTGACGATCAGATTCAAGTCAACGTCACCATAGTTGCATTCAAAGATTTCTGCCTTAGGCTGGATGGCACGGATAATCTGCTTCAGGTGCTCCAGTTCCTTAGGTTCAACCTCTGCAGCCTTGTTCAGAAGAATGATGTTGCAGAACTCAATCTGCTGGATGACGAGCGAAGCTAGATCTTCCTCATCCATATTCTTCTTCATCAGGTCGCTGCCGTTGGAGAATTCATCCTTCATACGCAAAGCATCTACTACGGTAACGATGCTGTCAAGGCGCAGAATGCCATTCTCGATGTACTGAGGACCGAGGGATGGGATAGAGCAGATGGTCTGTGCAATAGGAGCAGGCTCGCAGATTCCGGAAGCCTCGATGACAATGTAATCGAAACGCTTCATGTCTACGATTTCCTTGAGCTGTTCTACCAGGTCCATCTTCAATGTGCAGCAGATGCAACCATTCTGGAGAGAAACGAGCGAATCATCTTTCTGACCTACTACGCCACCTTTTTCTATCAGGGCTGCATCAATATTGACTTCACCAATATCGTTGACGATGACGGCAAACTTAATTCCTTTTTCGTTAGCTAAAATCTTGTTGAGAAGGGTTGTCTTTCCACTACCCAGGTAGCCTGTCAAGAGCAATACAGGCACTTCCTTCTTTGCGTTCATATTAAAATATTTTAATGTTATACTTCTTAAATCCAGTCTGCTGATAATGCTGCTTTCTCGGGTAGCTGTCATCTGACAGTCTGACGGTTTTGCGAAACTGCAAAGATTGTGCCATACCTTATTTTTTTGCCATCTTTTTTTCGTACACCCCTTTTTTGTCAGTTATCTTGTGTTATTTTTAGGTTATATTTCATGTTTTTCTCATTTTTCTTTGGTGGTTTCAACTAGAAATAGTATATTTGCAGAGAAAATGTGTTTCAAACAGCACATAAACTTAATGAATAAACATATTTAATATACATAAGTAAGTTAAGATGAAAAAGTTTAAGGTTTTAGTTTTGACGGTTGTGGCAGTCCTTGCGCTGTCATCTTGCGGCACTACTCAGACGGTGCCTCTGACCGGTCGCACTCATCGCATCTCTGTATCCGATGAGCAGGTTCTCAGTCTGTCTAATCAGGAATACACAAAGTACATGGCTTCTGCCAAGAAGTCGACCAATGCAGCCAATACGGCGATGGTTCAGCGAGTAGGAAAAAGACTTGCCAATGCTGTTGAACTCTATTTGAAGCAGAATGGATTTGAAGCCGACGTGAAGAATTATTCATGGGAATTCAATCTGGTACAAGATAAGTCTGCCAATGCATTCTGTATGCCTGGCGGTAAAATTGTGGTTTATGAAGGACTTTTGCCTTACACTCAGAATGAAACCGGTTTGGCAATCGTTTTGGGTCACGAAATAGCTCATGCTGTGGCTAAACATAGTGCTGAGCAGCTCACCAAACAGCAGAATCAGCAAACCGGTACAAGTATCCTGGGAACTGTATTGAACCAGACAGTAGGTAATGGTGTAGGTAATGTGGCAAGTGCAGTTGCCGGACAGTATTTCTCATTCCGCAATCTGAAGTATTCCCGTGATAATGAAACCGAGGCAGATTACATGGGGCTTATCTTCGCAGCCATGGCAGGTTACGATCCTCAGCAGGCCATTCCTTTCTGGAAGAGAATGTCACAGGGTTCTAGCAGCAATCAGAGTGATATTTTCAGTGATCACCCTTCAGACGCCAAGCGTATTGCTGCCTTGCAGAAGGAAATGCCTACTGCGCTGAAGTATTATAAACCTCAGACAACTTATAAGGTAGGTTCTACGAGCAAGACTTCTACAACCAAGAAGACCAGTAGAAAAAAGAAGACTACAACCCGCAGGAAATAAGGAATTTTCCGAATCTCTCGAATCTGAAGAATCAAATTAAAATAGTTAAGTATGGAGTATTTATCTCATAACCTTTGGCTGGTATGGACGTCGGTGATGTTCATCTGCCTCATCTTAGAGTTGTCTTCCGGCGATTTCTATGTTACTTGTTTTGCCATTGGTGCGCTCATCAGCATTCCTGTGGCATTAGTAGGAGCACCTTTCTGGGTGCAGGTAGTGGTTTGGGCTATCTGCTCTATGCTTAGCATCTGGTTGGTTCGTCCGCATCTGCTGAAATCGCTACACAAGGGTGGGGAAGACCGCCGCAGTAACGCCGATGCGCTGGCAGGACAGATAGGGGAAGTGACCGAGATGATTCCTGCCGGAGGATATGGTAGAGTGAAGCTGGATGGAGATGATTGGAAAGCGGAAGCTCCGCATCTTGCCGAACCGCTTGCAGTAGGCGATAAGGTTCGCATCTTAGGTCACGAATCTATCATCCTCAAGGTAGAAAAAGTTTAGGTAGGAAAAGTTTAAAATCAACATTATTCACTTAATCGTATAAACATCATGAACATAGGAATTTATGTGCTGGTGGCTCTAGTAGCACTTGCACTCGTAGTGGTTAAGAAAACCATCGTCATCATCCCTCAAAGTGAGACGAAAATCATAGAGCGTCTCGGACGATATTTTGCTACGCTCAAGCCGGGTATTAATGTAATCATTCCTTTCATTGACCATGCCAAGGATATTGTGTCTATGAGAAACGGAAGATACGTTTATACAAACAGTATCGACCTTCGTGAACAGGTTTATGACTTCGACCGTCAGAATGTAATCACTAAGGATAATATCCAGATGCAGATAAATGCGTTGCTCTATTTCCAGATTGTGGACCCATTCAAGAGTGTGTATGAAATCAACAATCTGCCAAACGCCATAGAGAAACTGACGCAAACTACCTTGCGTAATATAATAGGTGAGATGGAACTTGACCAGACGCTTACCTCCCGCGATACGATTAACACCAAACTCCGTGCAGTTTTGGATGATGCAACCAATAAGTGGGGAATCAAGGTAAACCGAGTAGAGTTGCAGGATATTACACCTCCTGAGAGTGTGCTCCAGGCCATGGAAAAGCAGATGCAGGCTGAACGCAACAAGCGTGCTACCATCCTGACTTCTGAAGGTGAGAAGGAAAAGCAGCGCTTGCTCTCAGAAGGTGAGAAGGCTGCCATCGTGAACAAGGCTGAGGCTGCCAAACAGCAGGCTATCCTGAATGCAGAAGGTGAGGCTACTGCCCGCATCCGTAAGGCTGAGGCCGAGGCTATTGCCATTCAGAAGATTACGGAAGCTGTAGGACAGAGTACGAATCCAGCCAACTATCTCTTGGCCCAGAAATACATCAGCATGATGCAGGAAGTAGCACAGGGTAAGGATAATAAGGTGGTTTATCTGCCATACGAGGCAACCAATCTCTTGGGCTCTATAGGAGGAATCAAAGACCTTTTCAAGGGATAAAGACCTCTGAGTCAATGGATAATGCCCTTAGGCTCAAGATTGGCTCAAAAAAATAAAGCACTCTGAATATCAGTAAACTGTAACTTCAGTAAGTGAAAAATATAAAACAGGATAAAAATGAAGAAAATCTGTATCGTTGCAGGTGCAAGACCTAACTTTATCAAGGTTGCGCCCGTAATTAGAGCAATTCGTAATGCTCAGGAAGCTGGTAACGAAATCAGCTATCAGTTGGTTTACACAGGAAAAGAGGATGACCCGACTTTGGAATCTTCTCTTTTCGATGACTTAGGCATTCAGAAACCGGATGCTTATCTCGGCGTAGACTGTCCAAACATGAACGAACTTACCGGACAGGTGATGGGTCAGTTTGAACGCTATCTGCAGCAGAATGCTACAGATGTTGTCATTGTGGTTGATGATCTGGCTTCAACCATGGCTGTGGCTATTGTTACCAAGAAGCAGGGGGTGCAGCTTGCTCATATTGCAGCCGGAACCCGCAGTTTTGACATTACCATGCCAAAGGAAATCAACCGTCTGGTGATTGATGGCTTGTCAGATATTCTCTTTACCGCTGGCATTTCTAACAACAGCATCGCCAACAAGGAAGGTGCAGAATTGTCTAAGGTTTACATGGTAGGAAATGTGCTTATCGACAACATCCGCTTCCTTCAGTCTAAAATGCAGCGTCCTGAAGTCATGGACGAGTTTCATCTGAAAGAAGGCGAATATATGGTTCTGACCTTGAACCGCAAGGCCATCGTCAATAACATTGATGAGATGAAATCGCTCATTTCTGTCATAGATGAAGAGGCGCGCCAGGCTGGAGTGAAGGTAATTGCTCCGCTTCGAGGTAAAGCCTTGGGCTTCGTGCTCGCATTTAAGGCTTATCAGGAAGAGAGTAATCATCAGAGTGGAATCCAGGTGGTTCAGCCGCTCGATTATCTGTCGTTTGCTTATCTTACAGCTCACGCCAAAGGTGTGATTACCGATTCGGGTAATGTGGCTGAAGAAGCTACCTTCAATGGGGTTCCTTGCATTACGCTCAACAGCTATACTGAGCATATTGAAACCGTAAAAGTGGGTACAAACGAACTGGTTGCTGAAGATCCGGAGTTACTGAAGCAATCTATGCAGAAACTTCTGAAGGGTGAATGGAAGAAAGCGGGCATTCCTGACAGATGGGATGGCCGCTCAGCAGAAAGAATAGTCCAGATTCTCGCTGAATAGAATCTAAACTCATAGGTATAATCTCATGGAGAGAGATGATTCTATGTAAACTGATTCTTTTCAGAATAAACTTAGAGGTTCACTTCAATATGATTATATTGAAAAGTGAACCTCTTTCTTTTTATGCTTTATCTTTTTTTAAGCCAAAGCTACCTTTTATCTTTTTCTTAACTTAAAACCATCCTTTTCCTTAATCCTTTTCAGGCGCCATTGGCACAGGATAGTCGTATTGCTTGAAATAGGACGGCGTCTTATTATCATACCATACTCCTTCTACGTTTAAGCCGATAGAGAAAGTCTTTTTGGAATTAGTGTATCTTACACCGGCTCCTAAAACGTTGGCGCCAGGTACTCCCATTCCGTAACCACCTGGCATGATTCCTCTTCCCATACCCCAAGGATACATTCCGTAGCCCCAAGGTGAATAGCCGTAGGGACCATAGCCATAACCGCCATAACGGCCGTAGAGAGAATTGTAATTGTTGGCTACACTAAGCTGCCCGTAAACGTAAGCCTCCCAATGCTCATTAAACTGGTAGCCCAGAATGCCATAGACTCCACCGTCATGATAACTGTCACCACCATAGTTTACGTTGTTGATATAAGTGCCCAGAGCCAACCAGAGTTTGTTGTCTTTGGTGAGTGGCGTTAGGTAGGTTGCATCGATGGTCTGGGAGAAACCGCCTCTGTGAGGCACATTCTTGCCGAATGTGGCAAAGGCAGAAAGATCTACCGAGAGATTCAATCCCTTGTGCAGCCCCCAGCCATAGCCCAACGGATAACTCAAGCCGTTGGTAAGGTTGGAGATGGGATTATTATAATAGGTGCTGTCTAGCGAAGCATCACCCAGCAATCCGTTTTTGCCGAGAGTTTCTTTCTTATCTGATAGTCGGGCAGGAGTCATATATGCATTCTTCACCGGTTTTCCCTGATAAATCATAGGTTTTCCTGCCTGGTAAACCGTATCGCCAGGCAGCAACCATTCTTCGCGCGGACTGTCCGGACTGTGCAATGGTCCGAAACTTACCTGTTGCTGTGCACTTGTTTCTGTAGTGAGGAAAGTGCAAAAAGCGATGATAATATATGTTTTTTTCTTCATAATTGATTGCATTTTCTGTCTTCTGCTGCAAAGATATGAAGAATGTATGAAACAAAGTAACTTTTCCCGCATAAAAAATCAATTTTTTAGAATAAAATCATTATCTTTGCATCCGATAACATAAATAGATGTAAAATTATACAAAAATATGAAGAAGATTATCAGATTATTGACACTCGCTCTTCTTACGGTGCCTGTTACGACATTCGCTCAGAGTGAAGGCAATCAGAACACATCAGAACCAGCCGGAAAAGTTGTGGCGTCTAAGCCCGATTCTCTGCTAGACTGGGAAACACCGCACGATCCAACCTGCCCTCAGGTGTTGCTGGAAACATCGATGGGCAACATTCTCGTGGCTCTCTACAACGATACTCCCAAACATCGGGATAATTTCCTGAAACTTGTCAATTCGGGCTATTATGATGGTTGCATCTTTCAGCGTGTCATCAAGAATTTCATGATTCAGGGTGGCGATTATTCATGCAGAAAGGTGAACATGGAAAAGCCGCAGAAGTTTGATGTAAACTATATGGTTCCGGCAGAAATCATCTATCCTAAATATTATCATAAGCGCGGACAGCTCTGTGCTGCTCGCGAAGGAGATGATGAAAATCCGACCAAAGCTTCGGCGTCTACTGATTTCTACATCACCTGGGGCAGAAATTTTTCTCCACGGCAGATGGAATATTATGTAGAAAAACTGAAACGGGACGGCAAGTATTACGCCATTCCTTCAGAACAGTTGCAGAAGGGCTACATCAAGCATGGTGGTGTTCCTCACCTTGACAACGGCTACACTGTATTCGGAGAGGTGCTTGAAGGAATGGATGTGGTTGATAAGATTCAGAATGTGGCTACCGATAAGGCGAACAACGACAGGCCTCTCACGGATGTCATCATCCTGAAAGCCAAGCAGATGAAGTAACTTTCGGATGGTAAACTGAAGAAATAAGTAACTGAGCCCATTAAAAGGGAAAAATCAATAAGTAAAAATATTAAATACGAGAAAAATGAAGTCATTAAAGGAATTATATAGAGTAGGTAAGGGACCATCGAGTAGTCATACGATGGGGCCTCAGCGTGCAGCCAAACTTTTTCTGGAGCGTTGCCCTAACGCTTCTTATTATGAAGTAACCCTCTATGGGAGTCTGGCTGCTACAGGTAAGGGACACATGACTGATGTGGCAATAGAAGAAGTGCTCAGACCTCATAAAACGGTGAATATTATCTGGCAGCCACAGACTTTCCTGCCTTATCATCCCAACGGAATGAAATTTGTGGGCAAGGATCTGAACGGCGATATTATTGATGAATGGACCGTTTACAGTATTGGTGGTGGAGCCATATCAGATGGTACTGCCGGCAACGAAGAGCTGGGCGCCAAGGATGTTTATGATCTGAACAAGCTCGCCGACATCAAGCAATGGTGCTATGATAACGGACGCTCATTCTGGGAGTATGTTGAGAAATGCGAATCGGATGATATCTGGGATTATCTCGATATGGTTTGGCAAACGATGAAGCAGAGCATCAGAAATGGTTTGGACCATGAAGGTGTTTTGCCTGGTCCGCTGAAGCTACAGCGTAAGGCTGCCACCTATTATATAAAGGCGAAAGGTTACCGTGCTTCCCTGCAGAGCCGTGGCTTGGTTTATGCTTATGCGCTGGCTGTGAGCGAAGAGAATGCTTCGGGTGGCACCATCGTTACAGCTCCTACCTGTGGCGCCTGTGGCGTATTGCCAGCTGTACTCTACCACATGTTTACTTCTCATGATATGAGTGAACAGCGCATCCTGAGAGCCTTGGCTACAGCCGGATTGGTGGGCAACATCGTAAAGCAGAATGCTTCTATCAGTGGTGCTGATGTAGGTTGCCAGGGCGAGGTAGGTGTTGCCTGCGCCATGGCTTCGGCTGCAGCCTGTCAGCTTTTCGGAGGCAGTCCGGCTCAGGTAGAATATGCTGCCGAAATGGGATTGGAGCATCATCTCGGAATGACCTGCGACCCGGTTTGCGGACTGGTTCAGATTCCTTGCATCGAGCGAAATGCCTTTGCTGCCGCCCGAGCTTTGGATGCAGACCTCTACGCTTCCTTCTCAGATGGCCATCATACCGTATCTTTCGACCGTGTAGTTGAAGTAATGCGACAGACGGGTCATGACCTACCTTCGCTTTACAAGGAAACAAGCGAAGGCGGTTTGGCAAAGGGATTCCCAAGAGACATTTAACCATGAGATTCAGTTTCCGAAAGTGAACTCTACACGCCCTGTAAGAGCAAAAAGCTTTGATTATACCTTGATGCAACGAAGCTTTTGCCCTTGCAGGGCGTGATGTATTTGGGGCTTTCAGACCTTTCTTATATTTTGGCACGCTATTTGTAAGCCCCCTTGCCAAATATTAAATAGTAAATACGAATAAAAACATTTTATATTATGGCACAGAAAGGTAATATTGGTGTAACGACAGAGAACATTTTCCCTGTCATCAAGAAATTCTTATATTCAGATCACGACATCTTCCTCCGTGAGATGGTTTCAAACGCCGTAGATGCTACACAGAAGTTGAAGACTCTTGCAGCTCAGGGCGATTTCAAGGGCGAGATAGGCGACACAACCGTTCGTGTCTCTCTCGATGAGAAGGCTGGAACCTTGACTATCAGCGACCATGGTATAGGTATGACTGAAGAGGAAATCGATAAATATATCAACCAGATTGCATTCTCAGGCGTAACTGACTTCCTCGACAAGTATAAGGAGAATGCCAACGCCATCATCGGTCACTTCGGTCTCGGCTTCTATTCTTCTTTCATGGTAGCCAGCAAGGTAGAAATCATCACTAAGAGCTACAAAGAGGGAAGCAAGGCTGTAAAGTGGAGCTGCGACGGTTCACCTGCTTTCGAAATCGAAGATGCTGACAAGGCTGAGCGTGGTTCAGACATCATCCTCCATATTGCTGATGATTGCAAGGAATTTCTGCAGAAGAGCAAGATTGAGGAACTTCTGAACAAGTACTGCAAGTTTATGGCAGTGCCTGTTGCTTTCGGCAAGAAGACCGAGTGGAAGGACGGCAAGAATGTGGAGACAGATGAGGATAACATTATTAATAATGTGGAGCCTCTCTGGACAAAGACTCCTAGCACCTTGAAGGATGAGGACTACAAGAAGTTCTATCACACCCTTTATCCAATGCAGGACGACCCGTTGTTCTGGATTCATCTGAATGTAGACTTCCCATTCAATCTCACGGGTATTCTCTACTTCCCACGCATCAAGAGCAGCATCGACATGCATCGCAACAAGATTCAGCTCTATTGCAACCAGGTGTTCGTAACCGACCAGGTAGAAGGCATTGTACCAGAATTCCTCACATTGCTTCATGGTGTAATTGATTCACCGGTCAGCAGGATACAGGTAAAGAGTACTACACCGCTACCTATAAGAAGAGTACAAGTAATCACTACCTCTATCCAATCGGTGGTATTGCCAACAACCCAGGAATACTCTACCGTCCATTGGCATACAATGACGAATTGACTTGGGAGACGACTACTACATGGAACGTAGGTCTCGACTATGGTATGTTCGACCAGAGACTCACCATCAACCTTGATGGTTATATCCGCAAGACAACCGACTTGCTCAGCACAACAACCATCGCTGCAGGTCAGAACTTTGACAATGCTCTCTTGATGAATGCAGGTACATTGGAAAACAAGGGTTTTGAGGTAGCTATCACAGGTCGTCCTATCCAGACCAAGGACTGGTTTGTAGAATTGAGCGTCAACGCTGCTTACAACAAGAACGAGATTACCGAACTTGCAGGCGGTCGTGATTTGATGGAGGCAGGAATGAAGGTTGGTCAGGATCAGGCAATCACCTATCATAAGGTAGGAAAGCCAGCCAACTCATTCTTGGTTTTCCAGCAGGTTTACGATGAGAGCGGACGTCCTATCATGGGTTGCTATGTAGACCGCAATGGTGATGGTTCTATTGACGAGAACGACAGATACTTCTATAAGAATATCGTGGCTCCTTGGACAGGCGGTTTCAGCTTCAAGGTTGCATACAAGAACTGGGATCTCGGCAGTAATTTCCGTGCAAGCTTCGGAAACTATCTCTATAATGGATACGCAGAAGGTGCGATAAACACAAAAGAGGTATGTAGTGCAAAGGGATATTATAAAAATACCACAAAGGATTTAGTAGCTCTTGGCTGGACTTCGTACAACTATCCTCTTACCGACTACTTCGTACAGAATGGCAGCTTCTTGAAGTGCGACAACATCACACTGGGCTATAACTTTAACAATCTGCTGAAGGGTGGCAACTACAAGGGCATCTCTGGCCGTATCTACGCCTCATGCTCTAACGTGTTTACTATCACCAAGTATAAAGGTATCGACCCTGAAGTAACATCAGGTAAGGACGACAACATTTATCCTCGTTGCCGCACATTCCTGCTCGGTCTGAACCTTAACTTCTAACAATTTAAAATAGATTTCGATATGAAACTCAATAAATTCAAAATAATTGCCCCAGCAGCAGCTCTTCTGCTTTCAGCAAGTTTGAGCTCTTGCATGGATGACTTGAACAAGGGAAACATTGACCCTACTGTTGATGCCAATCCTAATATTACGGGCTTATACAGCAAGTGCTATGCTGGTCTTATCATGGAGGGTAATGACGGTAATGCCGATTTCTCTATCGACGACGCTGGTAAGTCATGCTTGCTCCGCAACCTGTTCAACTTCAACGAGGTACCTACCGACGAAACCGCCTGCTGGTGGTCAGATGGCGGTATCGAGGATGTAACAAAAAATAAGTTCGAAGCTGGTAATGCCACTCTGAAGAACCTCTACTATCGTCTGATGTCGAACATCTCTTACGAGAACCATTTCTTAAGTCTCGATGCAGCAAAGGCTGATAAAACTAAGTATGCAGAGGTACGTGTACTTCGTGCCTATAGCTATTTCTTAATGCTCGACTTCTTTGGAGACCCGACATTCATTGATAAAATTTCGCCAGAAACACCACGTCAGGCACACTCTTACAATTCAAAGTTTGAGGAAGGCAAAACATATACTCGCGCTGAGCTTCTTCAGTTAGGTCGTGAGTTCTTGTTCAACTGGGTAGAAAGCGAATTGCTTGCTGCAGAGCCAGACCTGTTGGAGGCAAAGCCAGAGACAGATACAGATCCTGACTATGGTCGTGTAGACCAAGGCACATGCTGGTTGCTCTTAAGCCGTCTGTACCTCAATGCTGGTACATACCTCAATAACGATGGTCAGAACAATCCTCATTGGGACAAGGCTCTCGAATATGCCGAGAAGGTTATCAATTCAGACTATAAGCTCTTCGATGACAGCAAGATGTCTAATGAGGCTAAGGCTAATGGCTACAAGCCATACGACCTGCTCTTCATGGGCGACAATGGTTCAAATGGTGCAAGCTGCGAGGCTCTTCTTCCATTGATGCAAGATGGTGACAAGACTCAGGGATGGGGTGGCTCGATGTTCTTTGTTGCAGCTCTTTGGGATGCTACGATGCAGACTGTTACAGATAAGGATGCTGCCACTACTGCCAACACATGGTCAGGTATGCGTGTTCGTCCACAATTCGTAGAGAAGTTCTTTGCCGATCCTTCTGTAGTAGTGAACAAGTCGGCAAAAGAAATCCGTGATATGAACGTTGACGACCGTGCTATCCTTTGGGGTAAAGGCAACAGTGACGGCGATCGTACTTTGGAGATTGGTGCTAACGATAAGTTCGTCAAGGGTATTGCAACACCAAAATGGAATAACAACTATTCTAATGGTGGTACTCCTCATGACAGCTACAACGTAGACATCGACTTCTTCCTCTTCCGTGTAGCTGAGGCTTACCTCAATGCAGCAGAGGCTGAGATGCACCTCAATGGTGAAAGCTCGGCTAAGGCAAAGAAGTATATCGATGCTCTTCGCAACCGTGCTCATGCAGAAGTTCATGCTTCTTACACTCTTAACGATATGCTCGATGAACGTGCCCGTGAGCTCTATTGCGAAGGCCTTCGTCGTACCGATTTGATTCGTTTCAATCAGTTTGGTGGCAGTCAGGCTACATACAATTGGGAACTCAAGGGTGGTAGTACTAATGGTACAACCTTCGCCAAGACCTATAATGTATATCCTCTCCCATCTTCAGAGGTTCTTTCTAACAAGAACTTGACACAGATTGATGGATATAACGAGGTCAAAAACTAAAGTATAAAAGAATTATTAAAGAAAACGCAATATGAAGAATAAATATATAATTGGTGCTCTGCTTGTCGGCATCATCAGCTTATTCGCATCATGTTCGGATGACAACGACTCAAACCCAACGCTGATTCAGCCTAAAGAGTTTGTGTTGAACACTCCTACATATGCCAATGCGACTATTGATTTGGAAAGATCTACTGGTCTTGAGCTTACATGGTCACAGCCTAAGTACACAGCAGACAATGCCCCAATCAACGCAACATACGAAGTGCAAGTATCTCCAACCAACAGCTTCACAGTTTCTACTGATGAAGCTGCTGCAGACGAGAGTGGAGAAAAGGTGCCAGACTACGCTGTTCTTAGCAACACCACACAGAAATGTAATATTTCTGCCTCTGCAGAAGAAATGGACAAGGCATTGGTAAAGATACTTAAATGGACTGAAGGTAATGTTCCTGCCGAGCAGGAGATGTACGTTCGTATTAACGCTTACATCCTTGAGGGCACAAACCACCTGAACCCTGTCGCTTCAAACTCAGTAAAGCTTAACGTAAAGCCTTACTATATTGAACTGAAGGATGCTGTTCCAACAATGTGGTATCTTGTAGGTAACATGTTCGGCGCTAAGTGGGCAAACGACAAGAACATTGGAGTAGACGCACTTCCTATGTTCCTTAAGCCAAACTTCTCTTACGACAAGAAGACTGGTGCTGGTGAGATTGAATACACCAACTACTTCCTTACCGGCGATTACAACGACAAGGCCGAGTGCGACGGAGCTGGTTTCAAGATTCTGCCAGCAAGCTTCAACTGGGATTCTAGTATGAACGCCGATGGCGCTACAAAGGGTACTATCATCAACCGTAACGGTGGTAGCGACGGTGGTCACATCGTAGCTTCGGAAGCCGGTTACTACACCATCACTCTCAACACAGCTGACAATACAGCCACTATGGTGAAATACGAGGGTGCAGTAACAGACTATGGTACTATCCAGATTGCAACCTCATTAGACGATTTCGCGAGCGACACTCCAATGCTTCCTTACAACACAGAGGGCGTTGAAAACCACGCTTGGTACTATGTGATGGAAGTTCCTGCCGGACAGACAGTAAGCTTCAAGTTCAAGATTGCTGGTTCTTGGGATACCAACTGGGGATTTGGTGCAGAAGATGGCGCTGTCAACATGTATGGTAAGTGCGAGGCTAATGGTCATAACATCGGTTTGACTGAAGGCAAGTATTGCATCTCATTCAACGATATCACAGGTGCATTCAGCATCGTTAAATTGTAAATCACTTAAAGTATAGACAATTATGATTAAGAAAATATTATTGGGAATGACCCTGCTGATGTCTATGGTATCATGTACCGAAGACTACACGGATTGGGGTAACCCACAGTCAAATCCTCAGGAGGAAGCTGTGGCATTCGGAAACGGTAGCGTAACTCCAGAAGGTGTCATCAACTTGGCTGATGTAACAACAGAGAAGATAAAAGTAGCGAGCATTGTTGCTCCTACTTCTTCCGACGCTGCTTATACACCTAATTATAAGATTAACTTCGACGGTCAGTCATTCGACATTGATGCTGATGGTAACATGGCTAAAGCTGACTTGGTAAATTACATCACCAATAAGTATGGCAAGCGTCCTACAGAGCGCGACATCGATGCTACTCTTGACGCATGGCAAAGCAATGGCTCAACAGCCGTGAAGATGGTTACATCTGAAACATTCCAGGTTAAGGCTATTCCTGAGGCTCCGGTTATTGATAATGGTTACTACCTCGTAGGCGATATGTTTAATGTCGAAGCCGTTGGTGATGCCGCAGCCGTTGACGGTTGGAATACAGTAAGTGCTAAGCAGGCATTTAAGCACAGCGATAAGGATGTATATGATGATCCTGTTTTCACCATCACATTCGAGACAACCAAGGCTAACCAGTATTGGAAGATTATTCCTAAGAAGAACGTTGATGCCGGTAACTTCTGGGCTGCTGGCGTAGTAGGTCCTAAGGTTGACGGTGACGACAGCATGACTGGTTCTTTGACAAATGGTGACGCTAAGGCTGGTAAGATAGCTAAGGCTGGTAAGTACAAGCTCACCCTCAACATGATGGACTACTCTTATACCTTAGAGGAGGTTAACTACGATCCATTCATCTACTTCATCGGTAGTACTGATGGTTGGAAATCCAATGATCAGAAGCTTGCTCTCGTAGACGATGCAAAGGGCGTATACACTGGTTATGTTTATTTGGCCGATCCTAACAATGCTGGCTTTGAGTTCAAGTTCCAGCGTGCGCCAGGAAACTGGGACACCGCTATTGGTGCAGGTACATTTGTAAGCTTTGCTGGAGCTGCTATCGGCGTCGACAATGGCAACCTCGGCGTAAATGCAGGCGAAGGTGTTTACTACATGGATGTTAATCTTTCAGAAGGCACTATCACAGCCACTAAGGTTGAGACCATGGGTATGATTGGTGGCTTCAACAATTGGGATGGCGACGCAGTCATGACTTGGAATGCAGAAGAGTATTGCTTCGAGGCAACAAATGCAGGTGTTACAGCAGATGGTTGGAAGTTCCGCGTAAATGGTGGTTGGGACATCAACCTCGGTGGAAGCCTCAACAACCTGACAGCAGGTGGCGACAACCTTTCGGTTGCAGGCAACACAGTCAAGTTGTATCCTACAAGAAAGACTAAGGACAATATCTACTGCACAGTAGAATAAGTATTTGTTTCATCATAATAAAAATAGTATAACCAATAGGCGGCTCTCAATTCCGGGAGTCGCCTATTTTTTTCTTTCTCCCCATCCTTTTCAAGTATTTTTTCCCTAAAACCTTGGAAGTTACGAGGAAAAGTCGTATCTTTGCAGAAGAAAAGCTGCACTCGGCAAATTGAAAGCAAGCTTTCTTTGCGCTCGTTTGCATTTTCTTTGCAGATTGGAACTAACAATCTTCTATATGAAACAAGAAATTGAACAAAAAGAATTAGGCATGGGAAACTTCCAAGGTTATCCATCTTTGTTGAGACAAATCAAGCATCGTGTTTCTTTTGCCCAACAGAAAGCCATGTACGCAGCAAACGAGGAGTTGCTCCGTATGAATTGGGACATCGGTGAAATGCTTACCAAAAGCCAAGAGGCTGATGGTTGGGGCAAGAAAACTCTACAGCGCCTAGCCGTAGATCTTAAGAATGAGTATCCTGAAAGGAAAGGATTCTCCGTAAGAAACATGCAGTGCATGATGCAGTTCTATAATGAGTACAACAAAGAGTTGACCATGGCTAAATTTGGAAACATCCCAATTACGCAATCAATGATTGCGCAATTAGGAAACGCCCCGACCGAACTACCTATCAAGCACTTATCTTGGACTCACAATATAATTCTCATACAGCAAGTAAAAAATATTCAAGCAAGATATTGGTACATGATACAATGCATTATAGGGCATTGGCAGACAAGATACTTAACAGAAGCCATCAAGCTCGATTATTATGGCAAGCATGGCGCTCTCGCCAATAACTTCGACACAACGCTCCCTGCTACAGAAGCACTAGAGGTAAAATCGTTGTTGAAAGACCCTTATATTTTCGACATGCTCACTTTCACCGACCAATATGACGAAAGAGACATCGAGATTGGGCTCATCAAACATATCGAAAAATTCTTGGTCGAAATGGGAGCAGGCTTCGCTTTTATGGGAAGACAATATCACATTGAGGTCTCAGGTGATGACTATTATATCGATATGCTGATGTATAACACCTTTTTGCACAGGTATTTAGTTATAGAATTGAAAGCCACAGACTTCATGCCCGAATACATCGGTAAGCTCAATTTCTATTGCTCTGCCATAGATGACACGCTTTGCAGAGAAGGCGACAACAAGACTATCGGCTTGCTTCTCTGCAAGACCAAAGATAGAATAAAAGCAGAATATGCACTTCGTGATATACAGAAGCCAATTGGTGTATCCGACTATGAATTAGGTCAAGCTCTGCCGAAAGATTTTCGCAGCAGCCTTCCTTCCATTGAAGAAATCGAAAAGGGACTCAACGAATGGAATCAAGAATAACATCCAATAGGCGGCTCTCGTTTCCGGGAGCCGTCTATTTTTTCTTTATCCCCCTCTCAACATTTTTCCCTAAAACCTTGGAAGTTACGAGGAAAAGTCGTATCTTTGCGGTAGCATTAAAAATAACATTAAAAGGAAAGCAACATGGATGTAGCTATAAATAATATAACAACAACTATAACTGTTCCGCAGGTTGACTTCAACTTATTAAAGGAACTGGCAAAGAAGTTTGGCTGGGTTATTCAAACCGAAAAGAAAAGTGGTATTGAAGAAGCCTTAAAAGATGTCAAAGCAGGCAGAGTATATCATGCTAAAGATGCTCACGACTTAATCAAACAGTGCTTAGAATGAAATACTCTATTACAAACATTGTATTATAATTAATCTAACAGCCATTGTTCGACAAGCACACGGAGGCAGAGTGTATGGATATATTTGATTGTTGGATTTACATAGTGAAGAATATGAACATGTTTGAACAGATGCCATTCAGCGAGAAGTATCCAGTCTTCCGCAAGTTGGCAGAAATAGGCGACCTCCGCAAGCTCTCCCG
>JABLTN010006775.1_pt1 | contig 24300 bp, 20 predicted proteins | sample 7160141 | NCBI WGS metagenome assembly JABLTN01 (sample SAMN14651226, study PRJNA627086) | human gut metagenome | isolation source: feces | host: Homo sapiens | reverse complement strand
TCTTATAACATACAATTGCGACAGGTAGATTGAGTACAATCACAAGTGTGGAAATAGACAATGAATATCCATAAAGCATACTGATACGATTAATTAGAATCGCAATACCGGTAAAACCACTTGACAAAAGGTCAGAAGGATTCAAAAATGTCTGAAGAACAAATGTCTGTAAGAGTGCCGAAAAGAGCACCGAAAAGAAAGTAATAATATATCTTTTATTTGTTTTATAGGCTGCTGACAAGTTTTTCGACATTTTCCTGGTCCACACTTTCAGTTATGGCAAATCATGATTGCCATAACTTTTTCTATTTTTCAGTTTTATAAGCGTCTCTGACACCATCAAGTTTTTTGCTGCCAATACGCGCATGGAACTGAGGATCTTTTGGGATATCTGGATTGATCCCTAAATCCTGAGGAGCAAGGCACGCTAATACCTGCATCGGAATGATATATTCCCATGGGGAGAAGAGAGGATCTTCTGTGAATGGAACGATACAATCCTTATTAGTTGGTGCATCCACACCTTCTGGTGAAGCAATTAAGTAATTATGTGGTGTCCACTCTTTAAGGATTTCAATAAGTTTTAAAGTACGAGGCTTATAGTCACCCTTAGAGCCAAGATAGAAGATATGAGCACTTTCAGTAATAGAGTTATAAATGCCATGGAAGAATTCTTCAATATCATAGCCTGTTACACCCTGTCTTACTGTTTCAAGTACTTTTAATGCACCTTCTAAAACATCAGCATAGTTTCCATCATAGCCTACGACAATAATTCTTTTAGCTGGCAAGAATTCATCTTTAATTCTTCCATACCATTCTGTTGCTGCATTTACAATGTTTGGCATATTACCAATAACTTTAAACATTCTTTCTTTGTAACCTTCAAATGACTCTTCAGAAAGAATACCTTTTGCGATAGCCCATTCTGAAAGCATCATCATTAAAGTAACAGTAGTACCAGCATAGCCTTTAGTCTTGGCACCACATTTTTCATTACCCACTTCAATTCTTGTCTTAGTTGTTGCATGATCAAATACAAGCGCAGTAGGATTTTCTGATACTGCCGCAGTATAGAGTCCCTGTGTTGTAGCGGCATCTAAACCTTCTACAGTAGATAAACTCTGTCCACCCTGTGACATGCCAATAACCAAAGTCTTCTTATTAAAGACTTTTTCACTTCTATGGAACTGTGTAGGATACATGCAGAACACTTTAAGGTTTAATACTTCTTCTAAATAGTTCTTTGCTGAAAGTCCCGCATGATATGAAGTACCTGATCCAATAACATAAATCTGTTCAATATCTTTATCTTTGAATTCTTCTACGAATTCATGAGTAATTTCTTTTCTGTTATCAATAATATGTGTTAACACTTCCGGTGTTTCACATATATAGTTATACATATTTGAAGCCATTTTATAAAATACCAAAGAAAGAGCAAACAATACCAAGAATTAAAATACCCCAAAGTAAAGTTGTACTCTTCATTCCTTTCTCTAATAAAGTATAAATAATAAAAGTAAATCCTAGAGGTAGGAAGCCTTTAATAATACCATCAAAGATTTCCTGTAATACGATTTTTGTACCATTTAAATGGAATACGAATGGCGTAGAAATAGATACCATAGAAGCACACATAGAACCAACAACTAGTAAACCAAGTACCTTAGCTGCTTCAGTTAATACCGCAACTACGCCACCTTCATTCATACTTGCTAAGAAGCCAACACCACTCTTATAACCCATCTTTAATCCATAATAACGAACAAGAAAATGAGGAATGTTATAAATAAGTAAGAATAGAATAGCACCTAAGATACTTCCCTTAGCCGCTAAGCTTGTACCAATACCAGCACCAATGATTCTGAATGTTCCCCAGAAGAATGAATCACCAATACCAGCAAGAGGACCCATTAAAGCAGTCTTAACAGCGTTGATTGATTCTTCATCTACTTCTTCACCATTATCTTTAGCTTTCTTGAACTTCTCTTCCATTGCGATAGACGCACCCGCAATAAAACTAACGACTGCAGGAGTTGTATTAAAGATAGCTAAATGTCTCTTTAAAGCATCTGAAATATCTTTCTTATCTGTATAAAGCTTCTTTAAAGCGGGAACCATCATATAAGCGAAGCCTACGTTCTGCATTCTTTCAAAACAGAAACAAGCCTGTAACGGGAATGTACGCCAGAATGTTTTCTTATACACATCAGGTGTCATCACTGTATCCTGAGTGTTCAATTCTTTGTTTTCCATTATAATTCGCCTCCTAGATCATCAGATAATTCATCTGTTTCAACTTCAACAGCCACATTATTTTTTCTATTTGAGATTGTATACTGATAAATTGTATATGCGATAGCTGCACCGATAACGGCAGTACCTACAGTGTTCACTGAAAGTAAGGCTGTTAAGGCCCAGCCAATGAAGAAGAATGCTGCATTCTTCTTATCAAATAATAACTGCATAAGAATTGCGATACCTAGTGCAGGAAGCATACCACTTGCTGCATTTAAACCATTTGTTACAAACTTTGGAATCATCTTTACAAATGCGCTGATTACAGATGAACCTAAGTATGCGCCTAAGAATACAAGCAAGAAGTAAGCAATAAAGAATAGGAATGCCCCACCCCATAAAGCTCTGTCAATACCACCAAAGTCTGCTTCTTCAGCTGCTTTATCAGCCATATGAACAAAGAATCCGTTAGCTGTTCTTACAAGAATACCAACAACCTGTCCTAAAGAAGCAATCGGTAACGCAAGAGCAACCGCTGCAGAAACATCAAGCTTAGAAACAATCGCAAATGCTGTTGCTAAGATTGTACCAGACACTGTATCTGGAGGTGTAGCAGAACCGATACCTACAACACCCATCATAATTAATTCTAATGAACCACCAACAATAATACCTGTTGTAAAATCACCTAAGATCAAACCTACGAGTGGGCCTAATACTAATGGACGGTCAATCATCCATATTCCGCCAACTCTACTATCCCAAATTCCAATACCACCTAGTAAACCAAGTAGTAATGCTTGTACTATACTCATAAGGTTACCCCTTTCTATTTATTAAAGTTTCTTCTAATTTCTTCAGTACTTAATGCTTTTGATGTAGGAACTGCCTGCATGAATACATGGAATCCATCATTTTCAAGTTCATCCATAACTTCAATATCATGTGCACTCATATATGAGTTCATTTCAATATTTTTCTTTCCTTCACCATTTCTTAAACCACCAAGAAGGATATCCTTGATTTCTGTACCTGTCTTTTCACAGACAAACTTAGCATCATCTAAGTCTTTAGTAATAACAAGAATTCTTCTTGAGGCATGTTTAGGATTATTAATAACATTTACAGCACCCTGTAAAGATTTCATTGAAAGTGTTACACCAGCAGGAGTTGCAAGTTTGAATGCAACCTGCATATTCTTATCTGTAATAAGATGATCATTCGCAACTAAGATTACGTCTACCTTATAATGACGTGTCCAAGCTACTGCTACCTGTCCATGTAATAATCTGTCATCTACTCTTAATACCTGAATCATTGTCATATCCTCCTTTATAAATCACCATCATCAGTAATTTCATCCATTGTGTTAAACATATCTTCTACGAGATACATTCCGTTTTTAGTTTCTTCAATCGCTTCATTAATAACTCTTCTGTTATTTTCTTTATTTGAAGTAAGATTTAAGAAAGATAAGCTCATGACAAGTCCAAGATTCATACCTGTCACAACATAAATATTATCTCTCTTTTCAATTTGCTTAATTGCAGTCTGAGTTGTGCTTCCCCCTGGAATATCAGTTACGATAATAATAGGTTCCTGAGTTTCGAAGGAATCAATAAGATTATCAAGGCTGTCTTCTATTTCCTGCACTGGCTGATCTAGCAAAACATTAAGTGTCTTGAATTGATGGCTACCAATAATAAGCTGACAGGAATCAGCTACACCATTTGCGAGTTTTCCGTGTGAGAAGAGAATCATGTTTGTCATGTAAATCACCTATCCTTCTTTTAAATAACTATTCATCTTGAAATGGAACTGAGGGTCACTCGGAATATTACAATCAATTCCTAAGTCTAATGAAAGTTTTCTAGCAAGAACCTGCATTGGAATAATGTATTGTAATACTGCAAATTCTTCATCATCTGTAAATGGGAATACTAAATCCTTAGGATTATTTGTATTCTCATGTGTAATTAAGAAATTATGACTATGTCTTTCTTCCTCAAAGTAACGTTTTAAACGTAAGATTCTGTCGTAGTACTGACCTTTAGAACATACATAAAGCATATATGTGTTTTCATCAATACAGTGATAGATACCATGCATGAATTCTTCTAATTCAAATCCCTGTACACTATATCTCACTGCTTCGCAGATTTTTAATGTACCTTCCATCATATCAGCAAGACAATTATCATAACCAATAACATATAAGCGACGGCACTTGAGTAAATCTTCCTTATTGTTTAAGTACCAGTTGCTTGCAGCTTCCGCAATATCTGGAATCGCATCTGCTGCCGCCTGCATTCTATTTAGATAATCTTCAAATTCTTCCTGAGTAATCTTTCCCTGTTTTAAGGCTACCTTTAATGCAAAAATCATAAAAGTAACAATAGAACCAATATATCCCTTTGTTTTTGGTCCTGCTTTTTCTTCACCGATTTCAACATAGAGTTTAACATCTCCATGATGTTCTACTGGTCTGCCTCTTTCTGCAGTCATCGCAATTGTACCGAATCCACATTCCTTAGCTTTATCTAGCCCAGCAATAGTAGAAGCTGACATGCCTGCATGAGAGAGTCCCATAACCAATGTTTTTTTGTTGAAAATCTGTTCATCCTTAAATACAATAGGATATGAAGCAAATACTTTCATCTTTAGTACTTTTTCCATTAATCTCTTGGCAGCTAATGCAGAATGATAAGATGTACCAGATCCTATCACATAGATCTGCTCATAGTCGCCTTCGAAGAAGTACTCTACAGCATCATGAAAGATTTCTTCGTGGTTAGAAATGATATTTCTAACCGCTTTTTTTGATTCCAGAATATATTGATACATATCTCCGTAATCCTTACTCATTTGTATACGCCTCCTTTTCTTTGTGTATACATTTTAATATACATATATACATTTTGTCAATGGGGTGGAATGCATTTTTTTATGTATTCAATAAATAATTTATCACTATACGAAATGTATGCGGTCGTCATTTTATATAAAGCGTTTTCATTAAATATACAAAAAAATGTATATACGTTAGTACTTTAACGTATATACATCTCTTACAACAAATAATTTTCTATTACCTCAGCACATCCATCATGATCATTATCAGATACAATTACATCACTGATTTCTTTAATACTCTCTTTTGCATTCCCCATCGCAACAGATAATCCTGCAACCTCTAATGCTTCCTTGTCATTATCTGCATCACCTACTACTATAGTCTCTTCAATAGAAATACCTAAATGATGACATAACTGCTTTAATCCAGTTCCCTTATCTACACCTTTCGCATTCATTTCTAAACCTGTTGCTTCTGAGTCCTTCATCTCTAATTCAAGTCCAGCTTCTTTAATAGCTTTTCTTGTATGATCTCTTGCAGCTTTTGAGTGATGATAGATGTTAAGCTTATGTACTGAATAAGGATTACCTACATAATAGTCATAAATGTTATCTACTTTAGTAGTGACTTCTTCATACATTGGCTGGTAGACACCCATATAATAATCATTCATATGTGGTACTTTGTCTTTTTCTACGACAGATGTAATTCCCATTAAATGAACCATCTCATCTGTTTCCTTACCAATTTGAATCAATGTTTTGACTTCTTCTTCACTTAATGGTGATTCATAGATACTTCTTTCTTCTTCATAATCATAGACAAGTGCACCGCTGACACAATTCACATAGCGTAGTCTTGGCAGCACTTCTCTATATTCCTTAAGTTCTGCAGGACATCTTCCTGTATTAAGTATTACAGTCTTACCTGCCTCTATTGCCTTATTAATAGCCTCTACTGTTTTATTAGAAATCTTCTTTTCACTATTAAGAAGAGTACCATCCATATCAAATGCAATTAATTTATACATATACATTCCCCCTTTTATATGTATCATATTCTATCACAATATAACCTATAAATAGGAACAGTTTCATAATATCAAAAAGAGGAACTATCTAGTTTCCCTGTTGTCCTAACCATTCCCATGCATTAAAATCCCCATCATAAAATGTAATAAAAAAAAAGAGAGACTACATACATAGCCTCTCCTGCAGCATTTTTCAATAAAATTTTATCTTACTTGTTCTCTTCTCTTTAAGTAGATATAAGCACCAGCTGATGCAAGCATCATGAATGATAAACCAGTTAATGCAGTTTCATCACCAGTCTTAACTGTACCATCAGTCTTAGTATCAGTACCTGGTTTAGTAGTTGGTTTAGTAGTTGGCTTAGTAGTAGGTTTAGTAGTTGGTGTAACAACAACTGAAGTTGCTTTAGCCTGCTGTCCTAACCACTTCCATGCATTTAAGTCACCTTCATAACATTCATTGTTGTCCCAATAGATCCAAGACCAATGTCCGTTATATTCATATGCAGAACCATCTTCGTTCTTATATTCACCACTTGTATCTCTTACATCATCAAAAGCTGATACATGCACATTCTTAGCACCTGCAGCAAGTAGTCTCTTTACTGTAGGTTCAGTACATAATGTGTAATCAACAGTTGTATCTGTCTTAGCATATGTAAACCAGATAGGCATATCCTTAATTGCATTAATTTCTGCATCAGTAATATACTGATCCTGATATGCTTCACAAATAGGGAATGCAGCTGCGAAGTAATCTGGATGCTTTAAGATCATTTCCATAGTCATGTAACCACCATTAGAGCAGCCACCGATATAGATCTTACTTGTATCAACATCAGGATTATTCTTTACATAAGTATCAATTAAATCAAATAAACCTTTAGCGTAGATAGAACCCTTATCACCGTTCTGGTATTCACCATTACCGCCATCCATCCACATAGTTGGACACTGAGGAGCAATAACATACGCATCATTCATATCTTTCTGGAACTGATCTCCAGCCATAGCTGTTACTTCATTTGCAAGTAAGTCAATAGAAGTATCTGTTCCACCTTCACCAGCACCATGTAACCAGATGACTAAAGCGTTCTTCTTGCCATCTTTCTTAGGTGTATATTCAGCATAAGAATAGTTAATACCATCTACAGCTTTATAAGATTTCTGAGTCCATTTATCTAACTGTGGACATAACTTACCTTCTTTTTCTACATCAATGTCTGCAACAACATCTAAGTTATTGATTTCTTCTTCCCCAGCAGTTAAAGTCGCACCACTAGCAAGTGATACATGTAACTTATAAGGGTTACACCAGCTATTAAATCCAGTTGATGGACGATAAATAAATGGTGAACCATCATTAGGAGATACATACATTTCAATAGTAATATATTCAGATGCAGTATTTACTTTATTACCTTTATCATCTGAAGTATAAGCAGCAGTGACTTTTCTATCACTTGAAACAAGACCTTCTTCACCAGTTGCCCAATCAAGAATACCATTCTTTTCTTCTACAACCTTTAAGTTAGAGGCATCTACAGAAGCAGAATCGACAGTCTTATCAAGTTTTACAATAGTCTTTCTAACTGCAGGTCCCCAGTCTTCACCAGTTACAAATGCTTTCTGAGTTCCTTTTGCAGTAACTGTTTCAGCCTTAGTCTGTTTAGCCATCCATTTCCATAAGTTGACACCATTTTCATCATAACATTCATTATTATCGAAATATGTCCAAGACCAATGTCCATCATACTGATGTGGTTGACCATTTTCATCATTGAAACGTCCTGTTGTATCATGAACATCTTCAAATGCTGAAACATGAACTTCTTTATTACCAGCAGTTCTTAATCTTTGAGCTAATGCAGCAGTCGTATTTTCATAATTTACTGTTGTATCATTCTTTGCATGAATGAACCAGATTGGAAGATTCTTTAGAGTGTTGATTGTTTCATCAGACACATCCGCACTATTCTTAGCAGCACAGATTGGATAAGCAGCCGCAAATGTTGTTGGATAATCAATAATCATATCCATAGTGAACTTACCACCAGCACTACATCCACCAATGATTACTCTATCAGGATCAATATCAGGATTAGCCTTTAATGTTTCCTGGATTAAGTTATATACAGTAGAAGTCTTAGTACCCCAAGATCTTTGTGGAACTAATACATAGGCACCATCCATAGTCTTCTGGAAATCAGTACCGCCTAATGCAGTTACCTTATTACATAATAAATCAATCTGTACATCAGTACCTGTTTCACCAATACCATGGTTCCATACAACTAAAGCATTCTTATGATTATCTTTCTTTGGAGTATAAAGTGAATAAGACACTGTATCTCCATTATCAGTATACTTTAGAGAACTGTATTTATTATCTTTGAAAGAGAATCCGTCTAACTGTGGACAGATCTTTCCATCACCTACAATATCAATTGTAGGATCTACTGTTACTTTAGTAATTGTATCAGTTGCTGTCTTAATATCTTCCCCCTCCACAATTGATACATTTAACTTATAAGGGTTAGCCCAGTTGTTACGCCAAGCACTACCATCCCATATAAATGGACTTCCTTCACTTGGTGAAATAGCCATTTCAACAGTCACAATATTAGAGTCTGTAGTTACTTTATCTCCATTTGCATTAGAAGTATAAGCATCTACAATAGTACGTGTTGTAGTTGTTTCACCTGCAGTCTGTTCTACTTTAAAGTCTCCCTTGGAAACAGAATCTGCTTTGATTGTCTTGTCTAAAGTCATAATTGACTTAGTTACACCACTTCCCCAGTCATCACCAACTAGGTAAGCTTTTTGTGTACCTGTTGCTTCATTCGTTCCTGCTGCTAGAACGGGTAAGTTTGTCATGGACATGACCATCATGGCACTTACCAAGCAACTCATTGCTTTCTTACCATTATTCATTGTTTTCATTCCTCCTATACAAATAATTATAATAAATGTAAACGCTTTACTTAGGTAAAAAACTAATATAATTAGGTCACTTTTCACATATTTACACATAATAAAAATACAGGAATAACCCTGTATTTACTTACAGTCATGTCTAAATTGGTTAGGGGTACAATGATACAAATCTTTGAATACTTTATTCATCGATTTAACATTGGGAAATCCACACATAATCGCAATATCAATAAGTGGTAGATCAGAGTTTAGAAGTTCTCGTCTCACTTCTTTTGCACGTGTCTGGGATATATAAGCTTTTATTGTCATACCAAGATTTTCTTTAAAGAGTTTAGATAGATGTCCTTCTGATAGATGAAATACATCAGAAAGTACTTCTATTGTTAGATCTTCCTGATAGTTATCATCAATATAGTTAATAATAGAAGTAATGCGATGTTTATTCTTTTCACTCTTTAATTCTACTTTATCTTTCTTCTCTATAGAAAGGTGTTCTACTAGTAAATAGATCAAATGATATAAAGCAGAATAGATAAGTAAATCTTTATGGTTACTATCCGTTTCATAGTATTCATTTATAAGAAATAGCTGCTTTTTAATCAATGTGCCTACTTCTTCATCCGGCTGTTTAAAGTATATATGATCTATTTCAGGATAAACTTCTTTTAGGAAGTGATAGTTGATTTGTAATGCTAAACCTATATAGGGTTTAGGTCTTCCTGATTCAAAAGCATGAATGCTTCTAGAGTTTATTATGAAAGGCCTATTGTTTTCTTGGTAGAGTTTATAGTATCTTCCATCTACCCAGCCATATTCTCCATTACATATAGGTAATACGATTTCAAGGCTATTATGCCAATGTTTGTGAATAGGTTCGCATATGTCTCCTTCAAATCGTATGAGTTTTATAGGCAAATTTAAATCATCGTTTATTTTTTCATATTGAATCATTGGTTCACCCTCCCTATGTAAGCATTATCAATAATAGCATAAATGAAAGAATTAATGTAAGAATGTGCAGTTTTAGAAAATAGAAAAAGGAACATCCTGCTAGAGGGTGTTCCATCATTGTGTTATTTCTTCTATGAGTAGTTTCATTCTGTGATCAAAGTCTTCCTTGATTTCACATTCCCAAACTACTATCACTTTATAATCAAGTTGTTGGAGAAGATTATAGTTCTTCACATCGTTCTCCACATTTCTATCAATGTGTTTTATCCAATATTCCTTCCTTGATTGTGGGTATCTTCCATATTTGCAACCATAGTGATGATGCCAAAAACAGCCATTAATAAATACAACTGTTCTATATTTTAGAATTACTATATCAGGAGTACCTGGCAAACTCTTATCATTCTTACGATATCTAAACCCATGATGCCATAAATACTTCCTTACCATTGTTTCAGGCTTATTATCTTTACCACGAATACGACTCATTACCTTTGAACGTTGTTCCTGAGTAAATACATCAGGCATATTCTCACCTTCTTAATCTTTTAAAGGTAAATATTTATTCACTAACCCTAATACATAATCATTATTCAAGAAGAAACACTGCTTAGTAATAATGGTACCATCAAGCAATTCATCACCATCAGTTTGTACATTTCCTGAGCCAATTATTGTACCATCTTTGAACACATAAACTGCTTTATTAGCATGTGGTCTTACATGAACAATCAAGTCATCAGTTTTAGATGGAAGATTATTGTGTACAATTGGTCCGTTCTTGTTTTCACTGATTGTAAAATCTATTCCATGCTTGGCAAGATACACTGTTCTTTCCCAAGCTTCACGTACCTTTCCGTCCAAATCACTTTCAGGCATTGCCCATAAGAAAGCCCCTCTAAATCTGTATTCATATTTAGAATCATCTATTTCATCAAATACACAGAACAAATACTTTTCGTTAATGAACTTATTTCTTAATTCAGAATCTTCCCAATTCTCTTCTACAATATCCTTAAACTTAAAAGCAGGGAAACTCATTGATTCCTTTATAGTTCCGTTCTTCTTAATACGGATTGTTTTGATCTTAATATTTGCTTTATAGAATTCATCATAATATTCATCAATATCTTTACTCTTAGTTTCTGGTGAAGCATTCATCATTCTTGCAATATAACTTCTCAAATAATTAAGAGATTTTCTATTCACTGGTGTTTCAATCATACCATCTATTTCAGATAGTGACTTACCATAGTAAGGCGTAAACAAATATTCTATCATCCTATCAAAGATATTATCTCTTCCTACTATACCAGTCGCTTTCATCAAGCTCTCTTTTGTAATGGCATTGTCATTAAATACCTGCGACCTTAATAAAGCTGTCATATATTTAGGCTTTAGTGAGAACGCTCTTCTTTTCGCTTTAACCGAGCTAAATGGTTGATCAACAAAAGAAGTAGCTGCAGTAGCCCCTTTTGTACATGCACTTAGATAATATGTATCTGATTCAGAAATATCTTCAGCATGACCACTTTTAATCTTATCAATAATAATGTTATAGTCGTTAATTATAATCTGCTTATCTGCTTCTGGTATGTCTTTAAACTGATAAAGAAAAATCTTATCTACACATAAATCATAGTTCATCTTCTCGGGCTCATTGAAATAGAACATTAAAAGCACTTTATTAAGTTTGTCTAAAACATGGCTGTCTTCAAAAGAAACATTATAATCCTTCATATAGTTGATCATTGTGACAACTAGTCTTTCTTTTGCTGAAACCATATCCTTTTCTTTTCCTACTCTATTCATTGGAGTCACTTTTAATTCCACTCCTAATTCTGGGAAGTCTGCTTCTTGTCGGCTATCAATGCCCTTATGGAATAATCCTTCTTCAATGACTTGTCCAATCTTTCCTTTATTACCACCGTTTAAACGATTATTCACATCATACTCTTTAAAAGGAACACCTAAAGAAGACTGAGCTGTTTCCAATAGTTCTTCTATGCTTTGATAAACTTTATTTTTTTCTTTCTCCATATTTACAATCCTCCAGAAAAAATGGTAAAATATTTTATTTTTATGCGCCAGGGATCTTTTCAGACGAATATTTTTTTTGTATAATAGGCGTGTAACGCATTTATATTTAAAAATGTAATTATATTATAACATAAGACGGAGGAAGTATACATGGAACTAACAGTTGTAGAACTATTTGCCGGTGTAGGTGGATTTAGAGTAGGATTGAATGATATTAAATCATTTGATGAAAATGATAAAGCAATTGAAAATAGAAATTGGAAATTCGTTTGGGCGAATCAGTTTGAACCATCTACAAAAACACAACCTGCATATAACTGCTATTGCACAAGATTTGGCGAAGAGCATACTTCCAATACAGATATTCAAGAAGAAGTAGCTCACTTAGACGAGGATACTGATTATATTCCTAATCATAGTCTTCTTGTCGGAGGTTTTCCTTGCCAGGACTACTCAGTAGCAAGATCTCTTAGTGGTGAAAAAGGGATTGAAGGTAAGAAAGGTGTTCTTTTCTGGTCAATTGCAAAGATTTTACGTGTAAAAAAGCCACCTTTTGTATTATTAGAAAATGTAGACAGATTACTTAAGTCACCTTCTAAACAGCGTGGTAGAGACTTTGGTATTATGCTTAGAACTTTCAACGATGAAGGTTATGATGTAGAATGGCGTGTTATCAATGCTGCTGAATATGGGGCAAGACAGAGAAGAAGAAGAATATTCATTTTTGCATGGAGAAAAGATACAAAGTATGCAGAAGCACTTTCTGATATGAAGATTGAGAATATTATTGCAAAGGAAGGATTGTTTGCAAAACAGTTCCCAATCAACTTGATTGATACTCCTATTAGAACTTATGATGTGACTTCTTATGAAGATACTGTAGAGATGACAGAAAAATTCCAAGCAAACTTTGAGAATACAGGTTGTATGGTGAATGGACAGATTGTAACTTTTAAGACTGAGCCTCAGTTCAAAGAACCAATTCCTTTAAAGGATACTCTACTTCATAACGTAGATAAGAAATTCTACTTAAATGATAAACAAAAAGAGAAGTTTGAATACTTAAAGGGTTCTAAACGAATCACTAGAACAAATGCAGAAGGATTTACTTATAACTTCTCTGAAGGAAAGATTGCTTATCCTGAAAACATTGATTTACCAAGTAGAACTATGTTAACAAGTGAAGGTACAGTGAATAGAAGTAGTCATGTTGTTGCAGACTTAGATACAGGAGAAAAGAGAATTATCACTCCAGTGGAAGCTGAAAGATTACAGCATTTCCCTGATAACTGGACTAATACAGGAATGACTGATAGACAGAGATATTTTATGATGGGTAATGCATTAGTAACATTCATCATTAATACATTAGAGCCTAGATTAGAAGAGATTATAAAAGCAGAGTAGCCTTAATGGTTACTCTGCTTTTTGAATAAGTATGTTAAACAACAAAAGCCCTCATAAAAAAATATAATGAAGGCTTTATATAATAATAGTATCTTTTTTTATTGTATGGTGCAGTTCCTTACTTATTTGCAACGGCTTCTTTTAGTTCACCTATAATAGAATCAATATCCTCCATTAAGCACTCCTCACAATTACTGTTATACTCTGCATCTGTGACGTTTATTGGATTTTCTTTAAATTTAGGAATATTAAGTGCATTAATAATCCTCATATTATCTATTGTATAATTTTCATTAAATCTAAATTTTTCCAATTCTTCTTTGCATTCATCGTCACAAATATATCTCACAATTCTAGCTTTTTTTTGTAGGATAAGAGTTCAATAATGGCAAACACGACTTCATCAAATCATATAAACTTAACCCTTGATCATCTTTTTGTAACTTATAAGATATGATATACACCTTGTTTTTAACAGAATTTAATTGGTCATGTCTAAACTTATGAATTCTTTCACTTTTTATTGTGGATTTTATATCAATTTTCAAGTCTTCCGTAATTGAAAAATCAAACTTCATCCTGTCAGTGCTTTGCCAGTATTTTGCAAAATCGAATTTATTTCTAAAATAATAGATAGTAAATAACTCAGTATATACTCCTTGTAAATAATTAGCACTCAATGATGGTGTTTTAGAAAAGAAGTCATTCAATACACCAAAAATAGTAATCATCCTATCCATAGTTATACTTTGGTTGAAGAAATAAGTGTCAACTAACTGTAAAAATAAGTATTTTTCATTATCGATATTTGAATAACATGTGATCACATGATAAATATCATTATACTGACCATTATTAAGTTTCAACGTGAGTGACACATTACATTGCAAGCTTAATAATTTTGTTCTATACGACAATTCTTCTCTTGCTTTTTCTTTGGACTTAATTATAACACACAGATTTCGTTCTGAGTCTTCACCTACAAATATATCTTCATTCACGTTTACTAAGTCGAATTCTGAATCAACATCCTGATTATATAAAAATTTTTCTTTGTAAGTTTCACATATATTCATATAGTTCCTCCTATACCGTTGTTATAAGATTCTTCATTCTATAATTTGGAGGCATATATACTGCCAAACACAAACTAGTTCGGCCTGTTTTTTGGTCTAGTATATTATGAAACTGTATTTCTATGACATTACCACGAACTACTTCTCTATCACCACAATAATCAATTTCATCTTCAGTCATAGCATTTTTAGGTGATTTACCAACCATATAGTTGTTTATTTTCCCATCAATAACCTTTACTTTTTGCAATCCATTATTGTAATTATATCTTGGCCAATTCAAATCACAAACTGGTTCAATTTTTTGTTTTTCCAAGTACATACAAACACGTTTCAAAAATACTGTATCTATAACAGAATTCTCAGAAAAAATAAATTTACTCAAATAAACATCAACTACATGTTTAAATGAAAGTCCTCTTATAACTTTATGTTTTGTTCCACCATTCTTACCATAAGATTCTATTTCTATACTATCTTTGTAATCTTCCAATAAAGATTTCATTACACTAATATTATTTTCTTGATATTCATCACATTCAACGAAATTCTTTTCCGTAGACCAGGCCGATATGCTATACTTCTCAATTTTCCCTACAGATGTTCTAGCAGGACGCAAATCATCTGGCAAGCAAAATACTCTTTTCATATTTTTAAAATTGTTTTTTATTTGGTTAAATTCCTTTATTGATTGCCACAACTCTTCTTCATGTTCTCTGATAGCATCAAAATCCGATAGTATTTTTTCTGTTGCAAATATTCTACATAAATCCAAATACTTTTTGTTAGTCATCTGATAACCAAACCATCTTGCTCTTTGTTGGACAGTATCTACATTTGACACACCTTTAGCCGATCTAACTATATAAGTAATCGCTAGTCCAGAAAAAGTAAGACCTCTTCCTACCATAATACCACCTATATAAATATTATTTGTGTAATTCTTATCCTGATCATTTAATGGAGTTTGTCCCGTTATCAAAAATCGACCACAATCCAACAATTCAGCAGAAATATTATTTTTAACATCTTCAAACGGAATAACATCTGCACCTGCTGTTTTATAACTTTCATATGACTCCTTAAATTTATCAATCAAGTTATCATAATCCAAATCTTCAGGATGTTCTAACAAATAGCTCCATCTAGAGAAAATATCTTCAATGTATTTGTAAACAATTGTCAAATCATCGTTCTTCCAAGCAGGATGAACTAACATCGAAAATTTTTCTTTTTTACCTTTTTCATTTCTATATCTTTCATGATATATAGTAGCAGCCACAAAAAACATACTCATCGCATCATAAAAAGACTTAGGAATTCCATCTCCATCAAGAATTCCCTGTTCTTCACTAGGAATCTCAATGCAATAAGGACTATCCACATCATGAAAGACATCTAAACCACAATATCCTTCTCCCGGTTCAACGAGCACACAAAAATCAGGAGATAAAACATCAATAGTTGGAACAATGATATTTGCTTGTGGTGTAGCAGTCACTGATAAAAATGCACATCTATCACAGCTGTTTCGTAAATTTTTAATGGCTTTATAATTTGCGCTTTCCTTCTTTTTATCATACTTCGTATTTAACGTGTACTCGTCACCCTCATCATCAATAATTAAGACTGGCTGTGAAGTTAAAGTATCATCCTTAAATAATTCTTTTTGAAGATTATAAATATGAGTTTGATTTTTTAAAGAAATGATGATTATCTTCTTTCCTAGTTTCAAAAAATTTTTAATTTTTTGCATCTCAATAGTACTTGAATCTTCTTTAGTGGATAAAATGACAACGGAATCTTCTTCCTTGAAATATTGCTTTACTCTGTCCTTATTTTGAGCAAGTAAAGAATTATTTGTACCACCTAAAACAATAGCAATGTTATAACCATTATCAAACCCAGTTGCTATAGTAGTAATAAAAGTAGATGTTTTACCACTTTGAACTTTTCCAATCATTAACCCAGTTACTCTTTTTATATTTTTATTATTTGGATTTGGACAATAACTTAATATTTTAGCTGCATTAAACATGGTTTTATTAATTCCACTATCTGAAATACGCATCTTATTCCTTAAATACTCTTTTATAGATATTAAATATTCCCCATCTAAAGAAACTGTCCATTTCTCACTTTCAGACTCTATTCTATCTGCATAAATCAATTCATCTATTTTTGACACTGTTTAATCACCACCTAAATCTTTTAAAATTTTATTCATTCGTCTTCTAATATCTCCTGGATTAATCAACCCATTTTCTCCATATCTTCTTGAAAGTATTTCCGCTAAAGACAAGCCAAATATAAACGATTGCATTTTACTAATAAATTTTGGATTATCTGATAGTTCTTTAAAGAATACATTTGATATATTCCATTTAATCGTATAAGATTCTGCGTCCTCGTTTTTAACTATAGATAACCACTCTGCTGATGGATTATCATCAATAATAATCATTTCAAATTTATATTCCACCTCATCAACATTAAACTTAATCATTTTATTAGCATCATTTTCTAACGCTACTTGATTATCACCTTCAACTCCAAATTCCTTATCTATATTACTAATATCAACTTTTTGAGTATTTAATAAGTCTTCTGATGGAATGTCATTGACAATAGGTTCATTGATTACTCCTGCTTTTTCATAATCATCAATCATACTACGTAACATCTTATTATGATCAACTGTTTTTCTTTTTCTTATTGTTCTAGCTTTTTTCACATAATCAATGGTTATCTCTTTTAACTTATCAATAAAAAGATCTTCTAGTCCATTTTTCCAATCAAAATTATCTTTAGTTTGAACAACTGGCCAATCATCCAAAGATATTTCACCAAAAAGTCTCTGGTATTCAAATGAATTCTGTTTTCCAAAAATATCACTAGGTCTGTAGTTGTTTTCATAACCACCAATTATTACTCTACCATTTTTTAATAGTGTAAATCCCGCTTCACTTGTGGACGCTACTTTTCTAATCGCTATCATACCAGTAACATGAAAAACTCTATCATCATGTTCTAACTCAAATTTAATCTCTTGTTTCCATTTCTTTTCACTTCCATCTGGCAATTGTTCAGTGAAAATCTCCGGATCAGTAAATACTAATTCTTCCTCATTATAGAATATTTTTATATTCCCACTTCTTAAATCAACACGATACATTCCTCTAAGCATATCTTTTGTTTTTTTAACAGTTCTTCCTTGAATGCTTCTATTTAAATCCCAGATTCTAATAATAGTTCCATGTTCTTTCTCTGAACATTTCTCCTCTGAAACCTCAATTTCTTCATTTTTATACTTACTTAAGAGTTCAACATCTACTTCTGTTTTATATTTAACATCACTTCCTAATTGAGTTGATTCAACTGACCATTTCTTACCAAACCAACAAGCAGCGGTTTTTAGACCCATACCAAACTCATTTCTAGTAGCTTTGCTAGGTTTACTATCTAAAATTATTGCACGTTTAAAGTCATTGAAATCCATTCCAAAAGCATTATCTCTAATTTCTAAATAATAACCATTTTCATCCTTCTCATAAACGATATTTACTTCACAATGTTTCCAATATTTTGTGGTCTCTAATCTTTTTTTATTATCATAGTAACTTTGAGTGGAATTATCGATGAATTCTGCAATAGCATTCCAAGTTTCATAGTTTATATTTCTATATGTAGCATATACACTTGTCGTAGGACGAATATTAATTTTTTTGACACTTCTATTCACCTCATATCACTTTAAATCTACACTTAGCATATATTTAATTAAATATTCAATAACATCAACACTGACTGTATTACCTAATTGTTTATAAGTTTCTTTTAATGGCTGATTATCAAAATTCAAAGATTTGAAACCATATAATCGTGCCATTTCCTCAGGTTGTAAATATCTCTTTTCACAACCTAATATAGGAGTTTGAGTAATAGCTACTAGAGTTGGAATGAAATCCGGTCTCTTAACTCGTACTCCAGAAGGTCTAAATTGAATAATCCCTTTCCAAACATCGTCGATATCCTCTCCGGCATTCCATTCAAACTTTTGATTAGATCTTATCAAACTGTCAAACAACAATTTGTGTTCTTCATACCATGAATCATAAAGAAGTTTATTATCTTCATAAAATCTTATATTCCTTTTTATTATCCCTTTTTTCCAGTCTGGCAATTCACTATCATTTTCAATTTCTTCAATTGTACTTGAAAAATAATGAGGCCATAAAGGGCTTATCAATTTTCTATTATTCTGCTTCAATAAGTGATAAAGATCATTCCACATATCTATAATTTTTATCGTATCTTTCCCAAGATCACTTTCATCATTAAAATTAAAATAATCTTTTCTAAGTCCTTTAGAAATTAATCCATTATCATAAATAGAAGTTTCAATTCTATCGTGCTTTTTTTTGAATAAAAATTCATAATTGATCAAAAATGAATCTAAATCACTTATATATTTTTTATTATAACACAATATAAAAAAACGTTCTCTTAATGCTGGTATCTTTTTATCTGGTACCTGATTTGGACTAAGAATCACATGGTCAACTATATACCCTGCATTTTCCAACGAATCCTTAATCGTTTTCCAAGTATTCCCATCTTTATGTTTATACAAATTTCTTACATTTTCTAGCAAAATCATTCTTGGATTATGCGACTTGACAATTTCCAAGATCTCATAAAAAATTGTCCCTTTTGTTTTATCTTCAAATCCCATCTGACTACCCGCTTTTGAAAATGGTTGACAAGGAAAACCTGCAAATAAAAAATCAAGTATTTCACCAGATAATTTGTCCTTTATTTTCTTATGGGTTTCTTCAGATTTCAAATCATAAAATGCGTCGATGCCATAATTTTCTTCATATAATTTGGCTGCATATTTATCATTATCGACAGCAAATAAACAATTGGCATCTTCATGCCTTTCCTCACAAACCCTCTCAATTGCTTGGTGAAAACCACCAATTCCGCAACATAAATCTATGTAATTCATTAATCCAACCTTAAATCTTTCTTTTTTTAAATAATTATACACTTTATATACATCACAAATCTATGATTTTTAAAATTATTTATTTTTCATATAAGATTCTGTGTCCTATTCGATATATCAGTATTCATGATTACTTACCTTCTTAAAATTGCATACACATTAAAAAAAGCAGGTCCCCTCGGACCTGCTTTAATGCGTATTAAGCTCTTTTTCTTCTAATAAGAATGATTCCAAAAGCGGCTGCTACAAACATTGCGATATATGCTGCAAATGTAGTAGTATCACCAGTCTTTACTGGATCTTTCTTAGTAGTAGTTTCAGTTTTGTTTGTTGTATCTGTTTTGTTTGTTGTGTCTGTTTTGTCTGTCTTATTTGTTGTATCTGTTGATGGTTTGTTTTCTGGAGTAGTAGGTTTTTCAGGTTCTACTGGAGTAGCATCTTTCATATATGTAGCTGCCCAATTCCAGATATGAGTACCTGATGCATCAGATGGATTATTTCTTAAAGTATAAATCCAAGACCAATGGTCACTGTATTTCACTGTTTCTTTAACACCATCTAAATTATAATCTTCTTCAAATTTAAGTTTACCACAAGGTCTAGTTTCACCTAATGAGTCAACTTTATCTTCTAAATCTACTGTATCATATAATGATAATTTATATTTACCATCTTTAGTTTCACTAGTAGTGAAGCTTGAATTGAATTCCTGTTCTACTCGAGTAGTAGTTAATTCAGCACCATCAGTTAAGATCTTAAAGATTCTCTGTGAACATACTTCTGACTTAACACTAGTATCTGTTTTACCCTGTACTAACCAGATAGCTGTCTTAGAATTCTTAAGGCTAGCTAATTCTTCATCAGTAGGAGTTTCTCCACCTCTAATTGCAGCTGTATCTAATGCTGGACAGTTGATCATAGCTGCAGAGAATAAATCAGGATATGCAATCAACATTCTAGTAGTCATATAACCACCAGCTGAACATCCACTCACTACAACCTTATTAGGGTTAATATTGTATTTCTTGATAACTTCTTCGATTTCTGTTTTAGCTTTTTCTAATAAATTATCTCTTTGAGCATAGTACCAAGTAGCCGGTGCCTGGAAACTCATTACATGAGCACCACCAAAGACGTTCTGAGCTTCATCAGTAGCCCAAGCAACAGTACCTCTATTTGCAAGCATCTGAGCAACGTTATTCTGTGTATTATAACCTTCTAAGTCTCCTTCACCATTACCATGGAACCAAACAACTAACTTATCAGCACCTTTTGCTTCATGGAACTGATAGTTGATTCCCTGAGAGCCTTTAACTGAAGTGAACTTTGCTGTTTCTTCATCAATAACAGTATTATCACAAGTGATTTCTCCAGTGATATCTTCTAAGTCTCTACCATCTACTGAAGTTGCTTTTAAAGCTTCATTCTGAGTAATAGTATAATTAATCTTACCTGGATAGTTTCTACTTTCAGATAACCAAGTTAAAGTAGCACCTTCTGATTCATTCATATAAAGTGTTACCTTACCACCTGCAACTTCTACCTTTTCAATAGTACGATCAGCATCGCTATAAACTTTCCCGTTATTTGAACCAATCTGTACATAGTTAGTTGCATGAACTGTATAAGTATCTTTATCAGCGCCAGATACTTTTACACCATCACCGTAGTCAATTACAACTTTATTGACTACCTGCCCAGCATCTGTGATTTTACCATAGAGCTGTGCTACATAATTACCTGCTGCCTGAACAGGTACGACAAACAACATTGCAACCATCATTGCAACACTTACAACAACTGAAAATACATGTTTCATCTGTTTCATGTCCATTTCCTCCTATAACAAATATATCAGAAAGAGCATATGAAAGCGATTGCATAAAACGTTTTTAGTTTTTATTTTATAACCATTATTTTTTCTAAACAAAAAGAGTTCATAAAATGAACTACTTTTGCATATTATCTAAGATTCCATATATATTTTCAAAAATCATGCAGAGATGATGTATTCTATCTGCTATACATCTCTCATCAATTTCTATATAGTTTTCATTTAATTCCTTCTTCTTTGCGACTTTCCCTATATAGATATGTTCTATATTTCTTTGTTCCAATGATTCCATCAAAGTAATATATTCATCAAGATATCCTAATTCAAATCCTAGATTAGAATGAAAAAGAGAGACAAAGAATACAATATCATCAGTTGCCACATTAAGCTGTATCAGCTGTTTCATAGGAAGAGATTGATACAGCTGAAAATCTATAGGTATTTTTGTATCTCGGAAAATCTGCTTATAGACAAGTAATGGCGCAAGAGAACTCTCATCTCCTAAAACAATGATTCTTTTCTTATCTTTAATCTTATCCCAAAGTGACTCATCATACTGACAAGAACGATAAAGTGGTCTCGTAGACAACTCATAATACAGCTGATATTGAACAGCAGTAAAATTCTTATAGCCTAAATCAATAGAATAACGTCTCAATGTTGATTTAGAAATATCTAAGTCTTTTAAGATATCATTTACTTTATATTCAATAATAGAATGACGATTCTCTAAAAGGTAATGTGTAATACGATAAGTATAGCTTTCTCTATCCGATATACTATCTAACATATTCAACTGTTCTAATATCATAAGTAATTCTCCGCATAATAGTATGTAATTTCTTGTATATAATAATCCAGGATCATATTCTCTAATACTTCATCTAAGCCTTGAGGAATAGTAAGTCCATAAGCATCCTGTAAATAATCATAATGTCCTATAGTAATCATCTTTGGATTATTCTCTTTCATTTTATTAAGTAACCAAGGATTTAAGTCTACAATTCTTCCTTCCATACTTAATAGAATGACACAATCATCTTTCTCAGGAGTAAAGAAATTTGTTTTATAGATACTGTCCTTCATAACGAGTTTACCCATTACATAGAAATCAGTCTGCATTCTAGTAAAGTAACTAGCCATCTCATCAGACCCAATAAGTATTATTCTTTTACTATTATGAATCATCTCACATACTTCCTTCACCCATGACATATCTAGGAGTCTTTCATAATCTTCTGATTTAAGAATACTAGAAAATACCTTATGAAGCATCTCATAATCTTTATCATTGATTCTATTTTGTATCTGTACATAGCGAATACGCATATGACTAGAGAATAATGCTTTAAAGATCATATACTTCTTATAGCCATAAATACGAAAGAATCGATTTAAGCTAGAAGTAGAAACAAAACATCTTTCTGCGAGTTCATTAATAGTTAAATAATCCAATTCATGTCCATTCTCTAATAGTCCTAAGGCAATCTGATAATTGATATCACGTACTTCTGGATTATTAATAAACATGAATAAGGCATTAAAAAAACAATTCATCCTATCCCTCCCTTACAGTTATCATACCATGAATTGTTTTTATACTTCATTTTTTTCAAATTCGTGCTTAAAAATGCTTATTCATCCATATGGTATATACCATAATCATTGGATACAAAGGTAAAAGTCACTTCTGGAAACTGTTTAGACAAGTACTCTACCATATGTTCCATACCTGGTGCTTCACATGTCATATGATTAATCACTATAAGTGGAATATCATGATCTACTGCCCACTGGACACCTATCCAGTTACTTACACCATCATCACTGACTAAACATGCATCTGCACCTTCTTCATACATTTCAAATACATCTGTACAAGCCCCTGTACCTATGCCTAATCTATGTATTATTTGAGTCTTATCTCCTATGATTTCTATACCTTGCTGGTGATATGGTTTAATCTTATTAATAATATGCTGTGCACATTCTTCTACTGTCATATTAATATCCTGAGTATATCTATAATAAGAATGATCCTGTGATTCTTCAAAATCTAGATCTAATGTGTTAGCCCAGCTATCTCTAATGCCATATTCAGGATAGACATCCCACAAATCATGGCATCTGTGAACTACCTCGACTTAATACTCCGTATTTAAAGTCAAGGCTTCTAGGATGCTTACGCACCTGTTTAAGAAGATTGATATTTAAGTCTCCACCTATTGCTAGGCAATCCTTATTCTTATAGGCGTGTCCACTTCACCTCTACTGTATAGGATGTTTACATCCACAACTCTACTTTTACGCATGATATTTAATGCACCATTCACATCTGCATTCAGAACTTGTCCACTCGCTGTTCTATACTGTCCACGATGTATTCTCTTTCCACTGAAATGATATTCTTCAGTATCATCACTCTTATAGACTGGTATGACATCCTTATCCCAGAAGCTTGCCTTTGAGGTGTAGGATTCCTCCTGCATTACAAGTATGATGCCATTCAGTTCACAGAGATATTCAAGCTTGTCTCTCAGCTTTCCATATGGAATATTGACGAAAGTCTGATTGTTTCTTCTGCCTATGTTGGAATCCTTCTGAAATGTTTCATTATAGCCCATAACAAGAGTTCCAATATCATGATCGATACAGTAATCAATCACCCTGCGTGCAGTCTTGTTCATGTAGTCATTTATTCTATTGTTACGCCTGCGTGCTAATGCCTTCTGTCTGTTGGTCGGCTTCCTGCCATAGTCCTGCTTATCCTTGATGGACTGTAATCTTGCATTTCCCTTATTGAACAGCTGGTTAATGGACTTCAGTCTTCTTCCATCGATGATGAATGTCTCACCTTTACTTGATACTCCAGTGACCAGATTATTGATACCAAGATCTACTGCCAGTGCATTTGTTGTA
>JABLTN010026220.1_pt1 | contig 24486 bp, 20 predicted proteins | sample 7160141 | NCBI WGS metagenome assembly JABLTN01 (sample SAMN14651226, study PRJNA627086) | human gut metagenome | isolation source: feces | host: Homo sapiens | reverse complement strand
TTCTATGCAAATCTGCGACAACCTCTCAGGCGCGTAGTTTATGCCATTATTGGTACGCCAGCTCCCCTGGGAGGGGAGCCTTTTACAGCAGGATGCAGATCATGCCGCCGGTGTTTTCGTTGATCATGCGGCCGAGGGTCTTGGTGAGCTTCTGCCGGGCGTCGTCCGGCATGCGCATGATCTTGGCGGTGACGCCCTCGGAGACGAGCTCATAGAGGGACTTGCCGAAGATGTTGCTCTGCCAGAGCTTGTCGGTGTCCTCCTCGTATTCGCCGAGCAGATAGTCGATCAGCTGCTGGGATTCCTGCTCGCCGCCGACCATGGGGCTGATCTCCGTCTCGATCTGCGCGCGCAGCATGTGGATCGACGGAGCGCTGGCGCGGAGCTTGACGGCGTAGTTGCCGTTCTTTTTGACGATCTCCGGCTTTTCGAGCTTCAGCTCCTCCGCGCCGGGCATGACGATGCCGTAGCCCGTGGCCTTGACCTGCTCGAGCGCGGTCTGGACCTTGTCGTAGAGCTTTTTCGTCTGCGCCAGCTCCTGCAGCATCTGCAGAAGGGCTTCATCGTCGGCGATCTCCACCCCAGCCTGCCGGGACAGCTCCTCGTAAAACAGCGCCTGCGGCAGATGCAGCTCGCAGCTGACCGTGCCGGTGCCGAGGTCGACCTCTCGCACGCGGAATTCGTCGACCGGCTCGAGCTCCTGCAGCGTCCCGAGGACGCTTTCAGCCTCGCTGAGGCTGGTGAGCGCGCCCGCGCGCTCGAGCATGGCGTCGTAGAGTGCGGCCTTGACCGGATGGCCGTCCGGCAGTGCACGGACCCAGCTCGGCAGGAAGAAGCGCAGCTCCTCCACCGGGAAGGCGTACATGACGGCCTCGAGCAGACGGCTGATGTCCTGCGTCTGCATGTGCATGCAGTCCATGGCGAGGGCCTGCACGCCGTATTCGCTGCGCAGCTGCGCGCACAGGGCCTCCGCCGGGGCCGCGCCGGGGCTCTGCGTATTGACGAGAACGACGAAGGGCTTGCCCGTCTTCTGCATGTCGGTGATGGCGCGGGCCTCGGCCTCGCGGTAGTCCTCGCGCGGGATATCGGTGACGGTCCCGTCGGTCGTGACGACGACGCCGAGGGAGCTGTGGTCCTCCATGACCTTTTTGGTGCCGAGCTCCGCCGCCTGCGCCATGGGCAGCTCCTCCGGAGCCCAGGGCGTGGTGACCATGCGGGGCTTGCCGTCCTCGGTGTCGCCGACCGCGCCGGGGATCATGTAGCCCACGGAGTCGATCAGGCGCACGCGCAGCGTCGTTTTGCCGTCGGGGCTGATGCGCGCGGCCTCGTTCGGAACGAATTTCGGCTCCGCGGTCATGATGGTCCGGCCGGAGCCGGACTGCGGCAGCTCGTCGGTGGCGCGTTCGCGCTCGTAGACGTTTTCGATGTTCGGCAGCACGAGCTGCTCCATGAAGCGCTTGATGAATGTGGATTTTCCCGTCCGCACCGGGCCGACGACGCCGATATAGACCGTGCCGTCCGTGCGCCCGGCGATCTGCTCATAGATCGATCTGTGTTCCATAGTCCGCCTCCTCTGCCTTACATGGGAATGAGGAGAAGCCTTCCGGCCTCTACCTCCGGCTGCGTCAGATGATTGGCCGTCTGGATGGCCTGCGCCGTGGTCCTGTAGCGCTTGGCAAGGTCCCACAGCGGCTGCTGCGCACCCGTGCGGCGGATGACGACCGACGCGCGCTCCGCGCGCGGCTGCCGCGTCAGATCGAGCGTGCCGCCCACCAGGTTCTGCAGCTTCTGCTTGGCAAACGACTGCAGCTGGAACACCGCGTCGTACCGCAGCTCGACCGCACCGCTGCCGGCCGCGGCATAGCCCTCCGGCTGGAGCTGGAAGACGGCCTCGCAGGCGCAGTCCTCGTCCAGTGCGGTCTTGCAGCTGACCTCGGTGCGGAAGGATTCGGACTGCACCGCGCCGTCCGCGTCCGTGTAGACCGTGTCCGCGCGCAGGGGCACGTGGACGATCACGCCGTCTGCCGTGCGCTCGAGCGCCATCGCGTCGGGATAGACGCGGCAGTCGAGCACGGCGGACGCCTGCGCCGGGAAGGACGGACGGATGGGCTCGCGCAGGGTCTGCGCGTCGAGGCGCATGCTGTATTCCTGCTCCTGCCACTGGGGCTGGAAATCGCCGCGGGTGGAATAGGCGTCCTCACAGAGCGTGAGCGTCTGCGGCTGGATGACGGTGCACTGCGCGAGGATCCCCGCGCCGAAGAGCAGCTTCTGACCGGTCTCAGTGTCGACGGGCTCGAGCTGCACGCCGGTCACGAGCAGGGCGGTCTCCACGTCCTCGTTCTGTTCATAGTCCCCCTGCAGCTGGCAGTACTGGGAGAAGGGCACGGCGAGGCTCAGCGTGCGCAGCTCATTCTGCTCGTCAAGATAGGTCAGCTGCAAATTGGCAGTGCCCTTCATCACGGCCTTGCTGCCGACCAGATTCTGCTCCGTCACGACCGGCTGCAGCATGCAGTCGGCCAGCCGGACGATCTTCGCCCGCCCTTCCGGCACGTTCAGCTCCTCGCTGACCTGGAAGGCGCGCTCGGCCGTCTCGACCGGGACGGCGTTGGAATAGGACTGCGTCTTCTGCTGCAGGCAGGCAGGCGCGTCGGTCAGCGCGCGCACCTCCTCCGTCCACGGCTCATATCCGTCCGCCTGGACCAGCACGCTGATGCGCAGCAGGACCTTGCGGGAGTTGATGAGTCGGCTGTCGGCGCTGCGGACCGAGCAGCGGACGACGGACTGCGTCAGCTCCTGCAGGTCGCTGCTTTCCAGCTTCAGGGTGAACGGGACGTCGGTGGTGAGCAGCTGCAATCCGCCCGCCTCGTCGGCATAGAGGCAGGAGGCGCGCAGATTGCCCGTCACGAGCAGACTTCCGGCGCGGCTGGTCTTGCTCTGCAGCTCCGGCTCGGCGTAGCAGATGAGCGTGCGGGCGGCGTCGGGCATGGCGTCGGGTATGATGAGCTCCTGCGTCTGCTCCTGCGCGAGGGACAGATGCGCCGTGCGCTTCAGGCAGGAACGCTGTTTTTGTTCGAATGCAAGCTCCATAGTCTCAACTCCTTGTATGTTCTGGGATATCTATACGCGGAGCCGGACAAGGATATGTTCATTTCAGCAGCAAAAGTCCGAGCACGATCAGAATGATGGCCACCAACACCCGCAGGAACCACCCGCACAGCGCAAACGACACCAGCAGCCCGATCCCCGCCCCGAGCAGCACCAGCCCCAGCTGCTCCGTTTTCACACACATATCGATCCCCCCTCTGCGTCAGCATACGCAGAGGGACTCGCAGAGGTGCCGGTTTTCCAGAGTGCCTTTGAGAATCCGCACCCCAAAGGCCTCCCCTTGTCAAGGGGCGCTGACCCGAAGGGCCTGAGAGGTGAACCCCGCCGCAGCGGGCATGGCATCCCCTATGAGGGGAAGCTGTCGCCGCAGGCGACGGATGAGGTAGACAGCGTCGCGTAGACGCACTGCCCCACCTCATCCGTCACGGCTTCGCTGTGCCACCTTCCCCTCATAGGGGAAGGCATAGACAAACCCCCCGGACGTATCGTCCGGGGGGTTACTTTTATGACTCTGCTTTTTTATATACCCACGCGTTCGGCAGCGGGCGGCCGCCGGTGTAGCGCAGGGGGGAGGAGGACGACTGCGTGACGTACTCGCCGTCGAACCACAGCATGGCACTCGAGCCGCCGTCGAGGTTGATGGCCTGCATGCACTTGTGCTGCAGCAGGATCTCGGAGCAGTTGTTGACGCTCGTGCCGAGAATGCCCTCGAGCGGATACCGGCCCTCGATGACAAGCATCAGGATCTCGTATTTCTCGCTCTGGCCGATGCACGCGCGCGGCTGCTCGCCGGTCCAGTAATCGTCCATGATCTTCTTGCCGTCGACGATCAGCGCGGGGGTGAACTCCGCCGCGTCGGTGCAGTCTTCGCTGACGGGGGACAGCGCGTCCTTGATGTAGAACAGATCGTCCTCGTGCAGCTCGATGCGCTTGTAGGCGTAGGCGGAGAAGTGGTCGCCGTAGGCCTTGCCGTTGGACATCGTATAGCCCGCGAGCAGACCGCCGTTGCCCGCGCCGTTCGGGTCGAGGAAGCCGTTGGCGTTCATCGCCAGCACGCCGTTGTGCGCCTCGGCGATCGTGCCGGAGAGCTGACCGGCGGTGCCGAGCGTCGTTGCCATCTCGATAGACAGCCGCGACGGGTCCTTGCCCACAGCCAGTACGCCGCGGTAGCCCTTGCCGGAGATGCGCAGCAGCAGCACACCGTTATACGCGTCGATGGCCAGCACCTGCTCGCCGAAGGTCGACTGGATGGACGTGCCCTCGTCGTCGAACCCGGCTTCGTTGATGTAAATATGCTCCCAACCGTTGGCCAGCGTGTCAGGGTGCTCGGCAAGATAGGTCTCCATCGAGGTCCGGTCAAGCTCCCAGAAGACGGAATAGAAATTTTCCTCCGCCTGCTTTTCGAGCTCTTCCTGCGTCAGCTCCTCGGCGTCCGGCTGGTCGGTCTCGTGCGTGACGTTGGGGTCAAGGGTGACGATGCTGTCATTGGACGTCGACGGCGTCTGGTCCGCGGGCACCGGATCGGTCCGGCCCCAGGTCGATTCCTTGCCGACGGTCCCGGCCTTGACCAGGCCGTATTCGTACCGGACCTCGTCGATCACGTCCTTGGGGATGAAATACGTCGCCAGCCACTGGTGCCGCATGGTATCCATGGCGGTGTTGATGTAGATCGTGCGCCATTTCTTGACGAACGAATTGTTGGTATAGATACAGAAGAAGTACAGCCCTTCCAGACAGAGGATGACGAGCAGCCAGATGGCCAGCGTCTTCAGAGGCTTTTTGACCTTCTGCTTTTTCTGCCGGCCGGAGCGCTTGGCGACCCGCGCGCCGCCGGACGAGCTGAATAATTTGACCTGTGACATCGAATCTCTCCAGTTATCGTGTTATCATGAAATTCACATACGAGTGCATTCTATCACAGATCGCGGCAGGAATCAAACCATTTGAAGAAAAGTTAAGAAATATTTACATTTTCCCGCGGAATTGATACTTATTTCGCGCCGGTCTGCGTGCTGCGGCTGACGGTGCCGGGCTCGGCCTCCAGATTTTCGCCGTATTCGACCGTCCCGATGCGGCAGCCATGCCCGATGCGGACGTAGTTGCCGCGGACGATCTCGGCTTCGACATTCTCCAGCTCGATATCGTCGCCCTCGATCGAGCCGATGCGCGCGCGGCCGGGGCTCGTGCGGAAGATGCCGAGGAACGTCGTCATGTCCTTCTGCAGCACGCGGATGGTTCCGCCGCCGATGGCGTGGATGCGCACCGCGGGGTTCGCCGAGATCTCGACCGTTTCCGCGTTCAGCAGTCCGCCAATCTGTACCGCGCCGCTCAAAGCTGCCGTCTCCGCCTCGATATCCCCGCTGACCCGGCACGCGCCGGAGGCGCGGAGCACCCGGCAGTGGACGCTGCCCGCTTCCAGAGAACCGGACGCGCTGAGCTCGTCTGCCGTAAGCGCCCGCTCCGTCCGCAGGGAACCGGAGACGGACGCAAGCCCCTCTACCTGCACCGACTGCGCGGAAAAGTCGCCCGAGGCCGACAGGCTGCCGCAGCGGACGCTCCCGGCTATCTTGCCCGCGCCGCTCGTGTGCAGTTCGCCCGCGCAGTCCACGTCGCCCTGCACCTTCGCCGCGCCGGAGCAGTGCAGCTCCTCGCATTTGAGGCTGCCATTGACTTTGCCCGCGCCGCTGATCGAGACGCTGCCGTATTCGCCGCCGGGCATGGTGCTCGAGCCGGAAATTTTCATATCGATGTGTTCGTTCATAAGACTTCCTCCTTCAGATGCTCCAGAATATCCGTTCTTTGTGCGCCCTCGGCAAGATACAAATGCAGAAGCTCGTCGAGGGGATAGGTTTTCGTTCCGTATTTTGTTTCCAGTATCAGCGTTCGCCGTGCGGCTGCTGCCTGCTTTTGTCCGGCCAGCTCCGCGGCCAGCGCCTCGAGCGAGACGCGGTCCTTGCTCTGCAGGATCAGCTCGATGCGCGGGCAGATCTGTGCGCACCGGAAATAGGTCTCCTGCCCGGTCGGCGCGGACCGCCGCAGGAACCACCCCTCCGGGATCAGCCCCATCCGCTTCCAGCGGTACAGCGCTCCGTAGGAGATCTGGTACTGCTCCAGCAGCTCCTTTTTGGAGATCAGCTCCTCTTCCAATCCCGTGCCTCCTTCCGTAACAATGTTACGGTCGTATATTAGCATAACATTGTTACGCTGTCAAGACAAAAATTTTCCCCGGAGCCCGAAGGCCCCGGGGAAACGGGAAATGCGGGAAAAGGCGCTTATGCAGCTTCCTTCGTCATGTTCATGAGCACCTTGGCGCCCATGGCGCGGGTCGCGGTGCCCTTCGGGCTGAACGCGCCGTTGGAACCGGCCAGATACTTCTCAGCCGTGCAGTAGGTGACAGCCTCGAGCGCCCAGTCGGCGATGGCATCGAGATCGGTGTAGGTGAGCTTTTCGGTGATGCCCTCAGCCGTCTTGCCGCCGATCTTGTCGTAGCCGTAGAGGACCTTGGCCATCTCCTGACGGGTGATGGACTTGGTGGGCTTGAACGTGCCGTCCTCATAGCCGTCGACGACCTTGTTCGCGCTGGCCCACAGAACGGCGTCGGCATACCAGCTGCCGTCCGTGCAGTCGGAGAACTTCTCGCTGACCTTGCCCTCGACCTTGGGGGAGCCCGCCATGCGGTACAGGACCGTCACAAGCATCCCGCGCGTCAGAGCGCCGTTCGGGCCGAACGTGGTCTCGTTCAGACCCTTCATATAATTCTTCTCGGTGACATAGTTGACAGCCTCAACAGCCCAGTTGCCGTCGACAACGTCGGTGTACGGAGTGGCAATGATGCTGATGCGGCCCTGCGGCGCAGCGTAGGAAGCGGGGACAGTGCCGCCCAGATCATCCTTGATGTAGTTGATGAGGACCTGGTTGTCCAGCATGACGGAATCCTGCAGCAGCTTGTTGTCCGCGAACATGTTGATGCCGTCGCCGGAATCCTTGAGCATGTAGTTGTGGGAAGCGACCGTGTATGTAGCCTTCGGGTCGATGTCAACGTATTTGCCGTTCTTCAGGACCTTGACGTTCTTGACGCGGTAAGCACCGTCAACGGAGACGAACATGGACTTGTCGTCGCCCTTGGCCGAGGACTTGACTGTGGTGTCGATGGTGTACTTCAGGCCCGAGACCTGCAGGAAGCCGCCCATTTCGCCGACGGAGTTCTCGCCGTCAGAGTAGGTGGACATGGTATTGCGGGCCGTCCATTCCAGCGCGTCGATGATCTCCTGGCCGGTCGCTTCGACGACGCACAGGGCGTTGCCGTACGGATGGACCTTGATGATCTGGCCGTAGGTGATGTCGCCGGCCGGGATGTCGGCACGGATGCCGCCGCCGTTGACGAGCGCGATGTCAGCGCCGGAAATGGCACGGTAGGCGTCGGCACAGAGGTCGCCGAGGTTGGTCTCACGGTTGCGGATGGCGCGGGTGCCGTCGGCACGCTTCGTGGTCAGGTCCACGGAGCTCTTTGCAACGACGGTGTTGACCAGCGCTTCGTTCTTTTCCTGAATGGACTTGACGAATGTGTCGGTAGCGTCGTCCTTGACCGCGTAGTCAGTGACCAGCTCCGTGGTGAACTTGCCGTCCGAGATGGTCAGCTTGCCGATGTTGACGAGCTTCGTGCCGGTGGAGGACAGGGGGATCTCCTTGCCGTCCTTGTTCTTGACCATCTCCATCTCAATGGTGGAGTGGGAATGGCCGTCGAGCACGACGTCGATGCCGGTGGTGTTGGCGATCAGATCGGTCGAACGCCACGGCTCGGAAGATTCGTCAATACCCAGATGCGCGATGGCGACGACATAGGTCGCGCCGTCCTTCTTGGCAGCGTTGACAGTCTCCTGCACCTTGTTGTAAAGGTCAGCGCCGTTGTTGCCCTCGGCGAAGGAATAGACGAAGTTGCCGTTTGCATCCTGGAAATAGGTCGGCGTGGACTTGGTGAACGATTCCGGCGTGTCGATGCCGACAAACGCGACCTTGGTGTTGCCGTAGGTCTTGATCTCATACGCCTTGTAGCCGGTCAGCCCCTTGCCGTCCTTGGCCGTGTAGGTCAGGTTGCAGCACAGGTACTGATATTTGGCCTTGTCGATGAGCTTCTGCAGCTGGGGCAGCGTGTAGTCAAATTCATGGTTGCCGAAGGAAGCGAAGTCATAGCCGACCTCATTCATGATATCGACCAGATATTCGCCCTTGGACAGCGTGCCGATGACGTCGCCCTGCACGGAGTCGCCGCAGTCGACGAGCGCGACGTAGTTGTACGCCGCCTGCATCTCCTTCTTATACGCGGCAAGACCGGCGTAGCCGATGTTGTCATCGACGGCGCAGTGCACGTCGTTGGTGTACAGGATCACAATGTCGTTGGATTTCTCATCTGCTGCGAATACCGTGGTCATCAAACCCAGTACCATGCATACTGCCAGCAGAAGCGCGATCAGTTTCTTCATAGTATCCTCCCTTAATTTTTGCCCCGCGCCAAACGCCCGGAGCAGTATATCTGCATTATACTACAAAAGTCAAGCCTCCGCCATTGGCAGATGTTTGCAATCCACCCGTCCATTTTCGTCACCCTGCACAAAATATGCACCCCATCCACGCCTACACTCCAACACCATGCCATTTTTCGGCAAAATATCCGCTCAGAGGGAAGGCCGCTGCCCTGCGGCTCCGTTCAGGACCTTTTGCGGGAAGAGAGCTGTCCGGGCGACCGCGCCCCGGCAGGTTCGTTTGACCAGAGTGAGCAGAAAAGAACGGAAGCCGGACAGAAAAAGAAAACGGCCGGCTCATTTTTTTTGTGTAGAAAAAACCATAGTGAACAAATCGAACACAGGCAAACTGGACATAGAGACAGAAACAACAGAAAACGTTTCCTATGTGCTGACAATGCGAAATTCATGAATAAAATAGATAAAAAAATCAAGTTCAACGCATAAAAGTCAATAGAAAACGAGTTTTTCATGGAATTACAGGGAAATATATGCAGCGTTTCCTGCTTATAAAAAAAGGACCGCTGTTTGGCAGAAAACGTTTTCACGACCCTGAAAACAGGAGGAGTGCGGAATGGCAGTATCGATCCGGGACGTCGCCAACCACGCGGGCGTTTCCATTGCGACAGTATTACGCGTTTTGAACAACACGGATTATCCCGTCTCGGACGCGGTGCGCCATCAGGTGCTCAAAAGCGCGCAGGAACTGGAGTATGTCCCGAACCATTCGGCCCGCAATCTCCGCAAGCGGGAGGGAAACGGTCTGGCACTGACCGTCCGGAATATCGGCGATCCGTATTATCTGCCGATCGTGCGCGGCGTGACGGAGACGGCGCTCAAATATGACAGCCTTGCTATGGTCTTCAACTCCATGCAGGATACCCTGCTGGAAAAACGCTTTTATCAGCGGCTGCAGGAATGGCAGCTGAGCGGCGTGCTCATCGGCGGCGGTTACCGGACCAGTGAGCACGATTCGGTCCGCCGCATGATCTGCGCGCTGCAGAGCATGGGCCTGAAGACCATCGCGCTGGCTCCGCAGGATATGAAGATGCCCATGGTCGCGATCGACAATTTCAACGCCGGCCGTGAGATCACATATTATCTGATCCGCCATAATCATCGCCGGATCGCATTTATCGGCGGCTATGTGGACCACATCTCGGATGAAGAGCGGCTCATGGGCTACCGCGTCGTGCTGGAGAGCATGGGCATCCCCTATGATCCTAAATATGTTGCAAGAAAAGAATTTTCCTGGCAGGGCGGCTATGACTGCTGCATGCAGCTTTTAAAGAGCGGCGCCGAGTTTACCGCGATCTGCTGTTCCAACGATCACCTCGCCTATGGCGCGCTGCGCTGTCTCAACGATATGGGGCTGCGTGTGCCGCAGGATATGTCTCTGACCGGCATGGGAAATTTCCCCGTCGGACACGGATATGGGATCGGCACGCAGAGCGACGAGACGAAATTGGAATTGACAACGGTCGGGTTCCCACTGTATGAGCTCGGCCGCCGCGCGGTGGAGCTCCTGCTGGGGCAGGAGGAGCTGCCGCAGACCCGGATCCTGCTCCCGGTCGAGGTGATCGAGCGAAACTCGGTCGAAAAAATCTGAGGTTCTGCCTGCGCTGATGTCTGGCCAGATTGGCGTTTGGTAAAATCATAAAATCAAAAGGAGAGACAAGAACATGAAAAAGATGATTGCACTTCTGCTTACGATCTCGCTTCTGCTGGTCGTATTTGCCGGATGCAGCGCACAGAAACAGGAAACAAGTGAACCCGCAGCAACAGAATCCACCCCCGCAGCAACGGAAGAACAGACCCCCGCGGAAGAGCAGGCGGAAGCTCTGGCTGAAACGGAAGAAGCGGCTGCCGCATCTCCGGAAGACGTGGATTGGCCCAAGCTGATGTCCCTCGGCACGGCGGCGACCGGCGGCGCTTACTATAACGTCGGCGTTGCCATCGGCAAGATGCTCGAAAGCCACCTGCCGACCTCCGTTACGGTTGAGATCACGGCCGGCGCTCTGGAAAACCCTGTCCTGATCGACAGCGGCGATCTTGAGATCGGCTTCACCAACGAGCATATCGCCTACGCGGCTGTGAACGGCACCGCGCAGTTTGAAGGCCAGCCCATCGCGCTGAACTGTCTGGCCGCGGGCCTGTAGCCCGGCGTCGTCCACTTTGCGGTCCTCAACGGCTCCGGCATCGAGACGCTCTCCGATCTGAAGGGCAAGACGATCGCCGTCGGTGCGCAGGGCAACGGCTCCCTGTCCACCATTACCACGATTTTTGATTATTTCGGCATTTCCTGGGACGACTTTACCCCGAGCTACATGAGCTACTCCGACGGATGTCAGGCTCTGGTGGACGGCACGGTCGACTGCGCGATCGTCCCGGCCGGCGTTCCCAACTCCTCCATCCAGACGCTTGCCGCTGCCGGCAAGGACTATAAGCTCCTGAGCTGGTCCGACGAGGAGCGCGATGGCTTCCTGGCTGAGAACCCCTTCTATGCCTCCGTTGACCTGCAGCCGGGCACCTATGAGGGCCAGGATGAGGTCGTCAACACGATTGCAACAGCCAACATCATCATTGTCAGCCCGAACATGGACGAGAATGAATCCTACTGGCTCTGCCGCACGCTGTGGGAGAACATCGAAGAGGTCTACGCTGCCATACCGGCGCTGAGAGATTCCCTCACGCTTGAAAACGCAACGAAAACGACGATCGATATCGCTCCCGGCGCTCTGCGCTACTATCAGGAGGCCGGCGCGATCGGCTGATCGCACGACGGAACAAAACCTGAAGCCGGCCGGGCCTGACAGGTCCGGCCGGATATAAAAGAAAGAGAGAAAGGAGCGCTTTATGGCAGAAAACGTTTACCGGAAGAAAACAAAGATATTCTCCGGCATCGTCATGGTCGTATCTGTCGCCTTATGTCTGTTCCAGATGTATGCGGGAGGGATCTCCAACATTTCGTCCATGACGCTTCGTACCATCCACTGGACTGTGATCTCCGCAGTTGCGATCGTGTCCTATCCCGCAGTCAAGGAGAAGGAGACGATGCGCTGGTACGACTATATCCTTCTGGCGGCCTCGCTGTTTGCAACGATCTACGTTGCGGTCGTCCGGCCGACCAGAACCATTCAGGTCTCCACCAATGACCCGCTGTTCAGCACGCTGGACAAGGTCGCGTTCCTCGTGATGACGCTTGTCATCCTGGAGATCGCCCGCCGGACCACCGGCCTCGCGCTGACCGTTACGGCGGCCATCGCTTTGATCTATCTGATGTTCCTCGGCCCGTATATGCCGGGCATTTTCCGGCACCGCGGGTATTCGCTCAGCCGTGTCGCGCCGTTTTTGCTGTTCTCGAGCGAGGGCGTCTACGGCTCCGCGCTCGGCACGAGTGCGTCGTTTATCATGATGTTCGTCCTCTTCGGCGACATGCTGGAGGCGGCGGGCGCAGGCAAGTTCTTTATTGACATCGCGTACGGAATTGCCGGCCGCTTCCGCGGCGGCCCGGCCAAGACGGCTGTCGTCAGCAGCGCGCTGATGGGCTGCGTTTCCGGCTCGTCCATTGCAAACGTTGTAACCACCGGCACGTTCACCATCCCGCTGATGGTCTCGTCCGGCTACAAGAAAAACAGCGCCTGCGCGATCGAGGCGGTCGCCTCGACCGGCGGCATGATCATGCCGCTCATGATGGGCGCGGCAGCATTCATTCTGGCGGAGTACGTCGGCATCTCCTATGGCGAGGTCTGCTGGGCGGCGATCCTTCCGGCTGTGCTGTACGACCTCGGCCTGTTCCTCTGCGTCGATAAAGAAGCGGCGGCAAACGGCCTCGTCGGCCAGAAAAAGGAAGACCTTCCGAAGCCGCTGGTCATTCTCAAGCAGAAGGGCTATCTGCTTCTGCCGCTGGTGATCCTGATCTACTGCCTGGTGCGCAGCTTCTCCCCGCAGAAGACCGTGTTCTGGACGATCCTGATCCTCATTGCGATCTCGTATCTGCGCAAGGAAAGCCGAATCACGCCCCGCAAGGCCTGCGAGGCCAAGAAGAGCGCGGTCAAGGGTATGGCGCCTGTCGCTGCGGCCTGTGCTGCGGCCGGACTGATTGTCGGCGCAATCAACCTGACGGGCGTCGGCGTCAACTTTACCAGCAGCATCACGCGTCTGAGCGGCGGCTCGCCGTTTGTCGCGCTGCTGATGACGGCGATCGCTGCGCTGATCCTTGGCATGGGCCTGCCCCCTGTGGCGGTCTATATCGTCGTCTCGACGGTCGTTGCGCCTGCGCTGACGCAGATGGGCTTCTCCCTGTTCGCGTCGCACCTGTTCGTGTTCTATTTCGACATCATCGGCGCCATCACGCCGCCTGTCGCCCTGACGGCCTACGCCGCGGCAGGCCTGATCGAGGGCGCGAGCGCGTTCAAGGTTGGCGTCCGTGCGTTCCTGTATGGGATCGTCGCCTTTATTGTTCCGTTCGTATTCATGTATGACGAAGCGTTTTTGCTCAGCGGCACGCCTGGTCATGTCATTCTTGCGGTCGTTACGGCCATTCTCGCGCTGGATTTCATCAGCGCCATGCTCATCGGCTACTTTACGACCCGCATCAACTGGTTTGGAAGAATCGTCTGCCTGCTTGTCGGCATTCTGCTGTTCCTCCCGAACACCTATACCTCGCTCGTCGGGATCGTGCTTGCAGGCGTGATGTTCTTCCTTGGGAAAAAGAAACGGTTAACCATTTTTGAAGCAAAAGAAGTTGGAGGTAACTAAATTATGTATGAAGATTTCAGCCTGAGACAGGTTTTGGACATTGAAGTCAGCCAGGAACGCGTGGAAAACCTCAAAAAACTGACGCGCCTGGATCTGCCGGAAGGCACGCCGGAGGCCGTCAAGGACTTTATGCTCCGCCAGTGGGCGTAGCAGGTCAATATTACGTACGCGAGATTCATGGCCGGCATCAAGTTTACGCCCGCTGATGTGGACGAGCTGATGCAGGGCGCGATCGATATCCATGCGCACGGCGGCTCCGACCCGTTTGACCGGCTTCTGCCGGAAGACGAGGTCTGCAAGGAATACACCAAGGCCGGCATGGCCGCGGTCGTTTTCAAGACCTGGTACACGCCGTCCGCCTCGCGCAATATGCTCATCAACCGCATGATGGAAGACTGGGCCAGCCAGCAGGCCGAGCCGGTGAAGCCGGTCAAGGTCTTCGGCGGCATTACGCTTAACAAGACGGTCGGCGGTCTGAATCCGGTCGCGGTCGAAAAATGCCTCGGCTTCCCCGGCATGAAGTATGTCTGGCTGCCGATGGTCGACTCCTATCATCATCAGCGCGTCGTCTATGACAACTGGGCGCCGGACGCCGGTATCCAGCTGCTCGACGGTAACCGCAAGGTCAAGGGCGAGCTGAAAGAGATCATGCGCATCTGCGCGGACAACGACCTCGTCTTCGCCTCCGGCCACTATCCGTATGAAGACAGCATCATCGTCATGGAAGAGGCCAAGAAGCTCAGCGTCAAGCACTGCGAGCTCATCCATCCGACCCATATCCACTCCAAGCACACCATCAAGCAAATGAAGGAATACTGCGACATGGATGTCATGATCATGCTGAACGCGCTTGGCATGGAGTGCTTCCCGATCCATGAGACCGGTCCGATCTATGCTGCGCAGATGATCGAAGAGCTCGGCACCGATCACCTCGTGTTCGGCACGGACTACGGTCAGATCCACAACCCGCGTCATGTTGTCGGCGTGCGCTGGGCCATCCAGCTCCTGCTGGCCTACGGCGTCAGCAAGGCGGCCATCCGCAAGATCTTTGCCATCAACACCGCAAAGCATCTGGATATCGAGCCGACGGTTTCTCTGGACGATCTGAAATAAGTTCCGGAACAGGAGGGCAAGCGTTTGAAATTTACCGTATTGGGCATGGGCAAGACCGGCCACACCGTCTGCGCATATTTGCTGCAGCAGGGACAGACCGTGACCGCATGGGACCGCGATGCGCAGAAGCTTGCCGTTCTGGAGCAGCGCGGGATCCGGGTCAGCGGCGCGCTGGAGGGGCATTTCCCGATCCACACGGAGAGCAGCCTTGCCGATGCGGTCGCGGACAGCAAATATATCCTTGTCATGACGACGGCCGACGGCCACAAGCCCGTCGCCGAACGCCTGCGGGGACTTCTGCAGCCCGGCCAGCGGATCATCGTCTTCAACTGCAACTGGGGCGCGTACGAGTTTGACCAGGTCCTGCACGACGAGCTGCGCGAGAAGCAGATCCTTGTGGGTGAGACCGGCGGCATGCTGCTGCTTTCCAACCTGAACCGGACAGGGGAGTGCTTCCTGCGCTCCATCAAAAAGAAAATGTCGCTCGCAGCGATCCCGGCGGCGGAAAGCGAACGGCTTGCGGCGGAGCTGCGCCCGGTGTTTCCGCAGTTCCAGCCCGCGGCGTCGGTCTTTGAGACCTCGCTGAACGCGACGAACCCCATCCTGCATGCACCGCTGGATCTGTTTTCCCTGGCGCGGATCGACAAAGGGGAGGCCTATTATCTCTACGCGGACGGCGCAACGCCGGTCAGCGTCGGGTATATCGAAAAGATCGACGCTGAGCGCATGGCCGTCATCCGCGCGATGGGGATCCATGGGCAGAGCTGCCTGGAGATCGTCAACGACGCCTGGTCTGCAAGCTATACCGATTTACTTGAGGGGTTATTGGACGTAAAAGCTTACAAGACCAGCATGGGGCCTCCTTCCACGCATTATCGCCACTTCACCGAGGACCTGCCGTACGGGATCTGCCCGATCCAGAAGCTCGGCCGCCGCTATGGCGTGCCGACGCCCTATACGGATGCGATCCTGACGATCTACGCACTCGCGCTCGACCTGGACATTGCGGCCAGCGCACCGGATTTTTCCACGCTCGACCCGGCGGCGCTGCTGTGACCGGAACACCGGCCGGATCCAGAGCGGCCGGTGCAGCAAAACCGTTTTCCCGGCTGGCAGCCACGCGCTGCCAGCCGCTTTTTTGCTCTGGTCCAGCCGCGTTTGCCGCTGCCCGGACGGCGCAGAAATAAACGGAGCCGGCGTTTGACAAACCCGCCATCCCGCGCTACAATAGCGCAGAAAAAGCTGCAAATCAGGGGGAGCATCTATGAACATCTACATCATCCGGCATGCGGAGCCGGACTACGAGCATGACTCGCTGACCGAAAAGGGCTGGCGTGAGGCGGAGCTTTTAAGCCATCGTCTGTCTAAGATCCGGAACGCATTTTATTACACGTCTCCGCTCGGGAGGGCCAGAGACACCGCGTCCCTGACGCTCAGGGCCGTCGGTCAGGAGGCGGAGGTCCTGCCGTGGCTGCGCGAATTCGACACGGGCTATACGGTCCCGCCGGTCTACAATCCCAAGGGCTTCGGCTGGGACTTTCCACCGAAGACCTGGACGCACGAGCCGCTGTATTACGACCCCGAGCGCTGGCTGCAGGCTCCGGCCTACCGGGATTCCGGCGTCGCGCCGGTCTACCGCGCCGTGACGGACGGCCTCGACGCGCTGCTGGCGAAGCACGGCTACGAGCGCGGAGACCATCTCTACCGCGCCGTCCGGCCGAACACGGAAAACCTGCTGCTCTTCTGCCACTTCGGCGTCGAGTGCGTGCTGCTCTCACGCCTGTTCGACTGCTCGCCCGTCACGCTCTGGCACCATACGGTGGCCCTGCCGAGCAGCGTCACCGTCGTCACCACAGAAGAGCGTGAGAAAGGCACCGCCATCTTCCGCATGTCCCGCTTCGCCGACCTCTCGCACCTCGACGCAGCGGGCGAAGCCCCGTCCTTCTTCGCCCGCTTCTGCGAGCAGCACGGCGACGGAACACGGGAAAACTGAGCGGCATTCCGAAAACCGCATATCCACGCTCATAAAAACGAAGGCCCTGCGCTCGCAGCGGCTGCTGTTCGTCGCGGTCTGCCGGGCGCTTGGCATAGCGGCGCGGTTCGATCCGCACAGCGGCGCGGCGGAATACGCTTCCGCTCCTGCTCCTCTGCGACCGCCCCCGCCACATTATCCACGCCGCCGCCGGCTACCGCATCGGCAGCATCGATACCGCCCTGTCCTTCTGCCGGGGCTGGCAGACGGAAAGCCCGCATCGGCCCCGCGCCCAATGGCGGCGGGACAGGCATGCAGGGACGAAAAACAAGGAGTGAACAATATGGAAAAACTGGAACTGTACATCCCCAAACCGGAAGATCTATGGTTCTATCAACAGATGACGTCCGACCCGGAAACCATGTCCTACAACGCAGGCTGGGATGTTGACTATGCGGGATACCATCGGGACACCGGCTGCATTGACCATCCGGACGAGGCTCTTGCCGATTGGTACGACGAATGGGTAGGAAAGGAGCCGGAGCGTTTCTATGCTTATATCAAACGCAGCTCCGACGGCGCATGGATCGGTGATGTAAATTTTCATTATACACCCGAAAAGGATTGGTGGGATATGGGCATCGTGATCTATGCCCCCTTCCGGGGGAAGGGTTACGCCGTTCCCGCGCTGAAGCTGATGCTGGATCACGCGTTCCGTGTCTGCGGGATCTCCAGGATCCATAACGACTTCGAAGTCGCCCGGAACGAGATCGCCGCCTGGCAGACCCATCGCAAAGCAGGCTTTCAGAAATTGGGTGTCAAAAACGGTGTTCTCCACATGATGATCACCAAAGAAGAGTATCTGGACGCAGCGCAAAACGTACCGATCGACGATCAGATCGCAAGCGCAGCAACGATCTGACCGGGGAAGCCAGCAAAGCGCGCCCGCATCCAAAACAAACCAGCGGCGGAGAGGATAAAAGTTCATCCCCTCCGCCGCTTTGCTATATTTATTCAGCGATCGAGACCGAAAGATGCTCGACGATCTGTTCCAGATCGCTGGTGGTCAGGTATGCGCCGTACAGGCTGACGCTCGTCTTTGCGGTCGTGCAGTCCGCCCAGACGGTATCGCCGTCTGCGGTGATGAGAAATTCATAGCCGCTTGCCGTCGTATAATAATATGCTTCCTCAAATGTGCCGTCCACGATATAGGCCGGAGACAGGTTCCAGGTCGAGTCATGCATGATCTCAAGTCTGAACCAGCCCTTTCCGTCATTCGCGCCATAGGCCGCCCAGAAGTATTCGCTGACGAAGCCGCCGTCCTCGTCCCGGATGATAAACGCCTGATCGTCCAGGCTGACGGCCTTGTAGTTTTCCGAGAGCCACGTCAGATCGAAGCGGATCTTCCCGGTCAGCACGGGCAGAAGGGCGGCAGGATCGGCCGCCATATACTGCATTTTTTCCGCGCCGTCCTCGTCGCGCGTGATGCGGCGGATGCAAAGAGCCGGATCGTCACTGATCAGCTCCGCATGATCCCACCCGCCGTACAGGTGCGAGGTCGTGCCGCCAATCTTTTCGCCGTTCCGCCACTCCTCCAGCGTGATCTCTGGGCCGTCGGCGAGCCGTTCGGCCAGCGTTTTCGGCGCTTTGCGGTCGCTCGCCGGTTCGGCCACGGCTACGGCCGTCGGCGCGTCGCCCGTCGGCTCCGGGATCTCGCTGAGATCCGAAATGAGGATGTCGTTCCGGAACTGGTGGATGACCGCCGCAGCCGCCGCCGTCAGGGTCAGCGCCGCCGCGATGATGATTGCCGCCACGGCCAGCCGCGGCAGATGTTTTTTCGGTTGTTTCACAGTAGAAGCCTCCTGTTCTTTCCGGTGGGAGGCAATCTGCGTGCGGATGCGCGCCCGGCTGCCCTCCGGCAGGCGGACAGCATCTGCAATGCGCTTGAAATTTTCTTCCATTATTGATCCCTCCCAAGCTGTTCACGCAACATCTTTCGCGCCCGGTGCAGGCGCATGGAGACGGCGGACGGCGTCAGCTGCAGCAGCCCGGCGATCTCGGAAAACGAGTATCCCTCCAGACAGTGCAGCACCACGACCAGCCGGTACTTTTCCGGCAGCTCCATCACCGCGCGAAGCACCGCGCGGTCGCCCGGTTCCGCCGGCAAACGCAGCTCGTCCAGCGCCTCCGGCGCGAAGCGCTTTGCCGCTGCGAGCTGATTTTTGCAGTGATTGATCGTCAGCTTCGTCAAAAACGCGCGCTCGCGCCCGGGCCAGATGGTCAGCTCCTTCTCCAGCAGCCGGCAGAATACCGCCTGCACCGCGTCCTCCGCGTCGTGCGCCGACCGCAAATACCCGAGCGCCACCCGATATACCCCGTCCGCATACGCATCATAAAGCGCCAGCACGCGTTCTTGTTCCATACCGTCTCTCCATTTCCTTGAGGCCTCATCCATATAACAATCCAGCAAGCCAGATCAGCACATTTTCAAAAAAATTTCGCTTTCAATGCCGATGCAGAAAACGTCGGAGAGGATGCGATCATCCTCTCCGACGCTCTGTGTATATTTCGTTACATCATGATCACATGCTTCCGGCCCGGAAGTGTGCGATCATGCGTTCTGCTCCTGCGCGGCGATCTGCTTGAGCAGGATGTCTTCCGCGTACCCGCAGGCGCGCTCGACGGAGCCGGGGGTGAAGGGGTTGGACAGGTTCGCGTAGCGCAGCGTCTCGAGATAGCTGCGGCTGCCGCCGGTCTTGCAGAGGTTGAGATAGTCCTGCCAGGCCGCGTCCCGGTCCTCGGCGTACTTCTTCTTGAACTCCATCGCGCCCATCGTCGTGAGCGTGTAGTTGATGTAGTAGAACGGGTAGAGGTAGATGTGCAGCTTGTGATACCAGTAGCCGCCGCGCTCCAAAAATTCGTCGTTCTCATAGCGCCGCCACGGCATGTACTTCTCCTCCAGCAGGTGCCACTGATACGTCCGCTCCTTCGGCGTCAGCTCGGGATGGGCGTAGCAGATGTGCTGGAATTCGTCCACGGCCACGCCGAAGGGCACGAAGGTCAGCGCCTCCTGCAGATGCGCGAAGCGGAACTTGTCCGCCTGATCGCCGAAGAACCACTCGGCGTAGGGGTAGGCAAACTGCTCCATGGACATGGAGTGGATCTCCGCGATGTCGGTCGATTCGCTGTAATAGTCCGAGATGGGCTGGCTGCGCATGGCCATATAGCCCGCGAAGGCATGGCCCAGCTCGTGCGTGAGCACCTGCATATCAAAGATCGTGTGGTTGAAGCAGGAGAACACGAAGGGCGCCTTCAGACTCGGCAGGCTCGTCATGTAGCCTGTGGAGGCCTTGCCGGGCTTGTTCTGCAGATCCATCAGCTCGTGGTCGATCATGAAGTCGATGAATTCGCCGGTCTCCGGGCTGATCTCGTGATACATCTTCTGCGCGGTCTTGACCATGAAGGCGTCGTCGCCCGCGGGCTCGGCATTGCCGTCCGGGAAGACCATCTTTTCATCGTAGCACATGACGTGGTCGATGCCGAGGCGCCTGGCCTGCGCGTCATAGAGCTTCTGGCACAGCGGCACGAGGACGGTGCGCACCTGCTCGCGGAAGGACGCGACCTCCTTCTCACCGTAGTCCGTGCGCCCCTGCTCGAGATAGCCGACGGGGATATAGTTCTCGTAGCCGAGATTCTTGCCCATCTGGTTGCGGATCCGGATCAGCTCGTCCCAGATCTCCTCCAGCCGCGGCTCGTTGCTCTCGTAGAAGTTGGAGTACGCCTTGACGGCGGCGGCGCGCACCGCGCGGTCGGGATGCTCGAAGTATTTCTGCAGACCGTAGAGGTTCAGCGTCTTGCCGTCAAACGGGATCTCGGCCGTGGCCATGATCTTCTGATACTCGTTGGTCAGACGGCTCTCCTGCTGGCGAAGCGGGATGTTTTCCTCGCAGTACAGCTTCTTCTGCAGATCCATGGCGACGAAATACTGCTTGCCGTATTCCTGCTCGATATCCGCCCGGTAGGGGCTGGCGGCGATGGCCTCGCTGAGCGCGACCTCCGCGCCGCTGAGCGTGGGCAGCGTGTTCTGCAGATAGGCGATCTCCGTCTCATAAAATTCATCGCGCGTGTCGAGCGTGTGCCAGATGTGCGCAATGGAATACTGCGTAGCCAGCTCGCACGTCTCGCGGTCGATCTCAAGCATCAGCGCGCGCAGCGCGCCATAGCTCTGCGCATGCTCGACCGCATCCTTCCACCCGGCAAGCTTCTCCCGCCGCGCCTCCAGATCCGGCCGCTTATATTCCAGAGTCGAAAACTTATAATCATTCATAGCGTTTTATCTCCTTAATATACATAATACCATTATAAAGCACACAAACAAGAAGTCAAGGAGGAAGAGGGCAGCCGAACGGTACACCAACGATCCCGCTGCTCAGCGAATCACAAAACCAATGCGAAGGGGCGATGGATGCTGCGGACGAGCTAACAGTTTTCAGACGTTTCTTCTTCCGTAAGCGCAAAGAGTGTGCTGTACTAGAAATAAAAGTATATGAAAACGGGTGATACGATGCGAAGTCTCTATGCGCGAGTTTGCGCGAGGCAGGTCGGAGCCTATGATCCGTTCCGGCTCGTTCTCTGAGAAGATGCCGCAGCGGCCAATCACGGCAGCCATATGCACAAAAACGAGGTCACACCGCAGATGGCCTCGTTTTTTCTATTCCCATTTCAGAGGCCGCAAAGACGTTTACAGCGTCCGCAGCCGCCCAAAAGACGGAAAAACGGGATGTTTTCCAGTCTGCGATCCAAACTGCCCGCCGCGCGGGCAGTTTGGGGCTTTGTGAGGGGGCGCTGAGAGAGCGAAAACGTGCATAGAAACAAATCGCTATTGCGCTTCACCGCTTTGAGCCGCATTGGGGCGGGCGGCCAGCACCTGCTGCACCTGACGCCGCCGCAGGAACACCGTCAGCCAGCACACGAGCATAGTGGTCAGACCGCAGATGGTCATGCAGAGCCGGTAATCCAGGACCTCCCCCAGCGCGCCGATGGCCAGCGACAGCACCGCGCCCGCCGCCGTGCAGAGAAAGGATTCATAGGCGTTGAGCCGGGCACGCAGCCGGTCGGGGATGTAGCGCTGCACGGCCGCCTGACGGATGGTGGCGCTCTGGATCCCCAGAAAGCCGCAGAGAGCCCGGTTCACCAGCATCAAAGGGTACGGCAGCCACAGGAGGCAGGCGTCCATCAGCTCATAGGTCTGATATACCCCGAACAGGAAGCCGAACCGCTTTCGCTCCGGCAGGGAAAAGCGGTAGCGGACAACTCCGCCGATGGTACGCCCGGTGAACTCCGCCACAGAGAAAAAGGAATACATCGCGGTGGTGAACCCCTGCGCCGTGCGGAAGAAAGCAATGAGCAGGGGAGCGTAGCCCATAGCCATACCGTTGGTGACGGCCATATACACGTAGAGGCCGTGCAGGCCGCGTTCCTGCCGCAGATAAGTGGCGGCCTCCCGCACATCCCGCCACCAGGTTTTCAGAGACAGCAGCGGCTCCTGATCCCGGCGGTTCTCCTGCACATGGATGCTGTTTTCGATGAGGGCGGCCAGCACCGACAGTACAGCCTGGATCAGCAGCAGCCGCCCCACGCCCAGCGTATCATACAGCAGCGCCGCCAATGGCATCATCAGGACCTTCAAAATAGGGTAGAGCATGGCAGAAACGGTGTATGCCCGCTCCTCCTGCCCCTCCGGCAGCAGCAGAGGGTAAAAGCTGTTGTAGGCCAGCTCGTCGAAGGCTCCGAGGCACGAAACCAGCAGAGAAAAGGCCAGATAGGCGGTGTAGGAGAAGGCGTTGTGCAGCAGGAAGATCCCCGCTCCGGCGTAGCATACGCCGTTGAGCAGATCGCCCCATACCAGAAACGGTTTGCGCGGCAGGCGGTCCATCATGGGGGCGATGATCAGCGGCAGCAGCACCATGGGAATCAGCTGAATGGCCACCGACAGTGCTGCGGCCAGTGTGCTGCCCGTCTCGTCAAAGACCAGAAAGGACAGGGCAAACTGACTGATAATGCCGCCGGCAGCGCCAAGTGCCGTCGCGGCGGTGATACGGGTAAAGTCCCGCGTCCAGAGTGTTCGTTTCATGGCATTCACCTCACTGCTATGATTATCGCATAGCTGCTTACAAAAGAAAAGTGGGTCATCATGGGAAAAATATTCCCGTGACGACCCGCTTAGATGCACGAAACTGCTATTTTGCAGGAAACTCCTCCAGCAGGCGGCACGCCTGACGGTACTGACGGTTGGCCTTGTACCACGCCAGCACCCACGGCAGGTGAAACCGGGTGAAGCCCATGGGGTAGGTGTCCCGCAGGTGTTGGAAGCAGTCCAGAAGCTGAGTACCATAGGTGCTGTCGTGGAGGTAGCCCGGGTGCTCCAGCCGATAGCGCACCAGCGCCAGCATCTGCCGCTCCATCTCCCCGGAGGCCAGCGGCTCCGCCTGCTGGACAGCCGCCAGCGCCTGTTCCCGGTGCCCCAGCTGCTCGCGGCAGATGGCAAGCTTGTGCAGGTCCAGAAGGCTGGGGTGCGGGAGGGTGGAAAAATAGAGCAGGGCCTTTTCTGGTTGGCCCAGTTCCAGTTGGGTGGCGGCGATGTTATAACGGAGAGAACCCAGACTGTCGGCGTCACCCAAGGCCTCCGCCAGACGCTCCGCCACGGCGAAGTGGGCCAGCATCTCCTCCATGCGGCCCAGATCCGAGTAGCAGTTGCCCATCCACAGACGGCAGGACAGCATCAGGTGGGGATACCCGGCGTCTGCCGCCGAGCGGCAGGCGTCCCGCAGCACCTCAATGGCAACGGTGTAATCACCCTTGACGTAGAGGGCCTTTCCGCGGAGCGCAGCCAGCAGCGGCAGCGGCTCCAGCCGCACTGCCTCCTCCCATCGGCCCTGCAGACCGCGCTGCAGAGCCAACTGCCGGGTGGAGAGAAAGGACTCCCATTCCTCCGGCAGAGAGCGCATATTATCCTCATAAAAGGCATCCAGCAGCAGGGCGTCCGCCGCCAGCGGACTGCAGGCAAGACTCTCCTGCCGGGGCTGCACCAGCCGCTCATAGCAGGAGGCAAAGTCCGGGCTGCCGGAGAGCAGGGCCTTCCAGCATGGTTCCAGACTCTCGGGTTCCGGCGTCCAGACCAGGCCCAACCGGCGCAGCAGAAGCTCCGTCACCTCCGGAGAAGGCGCTGCCTTGCCCTGTTCGATCTTGGATAGATACGAGGGCGCGCAGATACCCCGGCACAGCCCCGCCTGACTCCAGTCCCGCCCGAGCCGGGCCTGCCGGATCAGCAGCCCGGCAATGTCGCCGCCCTCCATCATATGAACTCCCGCACACTCTGCCGGGAAACGATCAGCTTTGTGGCAGCTTTTTCACCAAGTGTCATGCTTTTCTCCCTCCTGATTTTATGGGTTACCGCGATTTTTGTAAACCAAAAATCGGCTGCTTTTGCGCAAGTATTGGTTGCTTTTCGGCTTTTTTGTAAATCCAAACGAAAATAAATTTACATAATACCATTATAAAGCAGACAGGAAAGGTGTCAAGGATGAAGATGGAAGCTGGACTGCGCAAAAACTGCGCCGCAGTAGACAAAGAACTACCGCAATATTTTTCCTGCACTTTTTAGCCGTTTTTAGCGGTTTCCTCTCAATTCTAATTCCTTTCCTAACATCTTGTGACCCGCGTCCCCCCATGTGTTCCACACCTGTCTGTGGCATTTTATGTGGTCAAAAGCAGAGCCTCGCCGGAGCTGCTCCGGTGAGGGCTTTGTAGTGTTCTTGATGACCATACCCTCCACCCGATAAAATAACAGAAAACCCGCGACGGGACCGCCTCACGGCGTGGAATGCTATAATCAAAGAGTAATGGCTGTGCGGAACTTCATTGTTGACATTTCAACATCCATGTGGTATAGTCCGAAAGTTGAGATTTCAACAAAAGCATTCGTGAGAGAGGAGCGCAGCCATGCAGGAGCGATTT
>JABLTN010035332.1_pt1 | contig 24648 bp, 21 predicted proteins | sample 7160141 | NCBI WGS metagenome assembly JABLTN01 (sample SAMN14651226, study PRJNA627086) | human gut metagenome | isolation source: feces | host: Homo sapiens | reverse complement strand
ATCAGCTTTACGGCAAGGTCGTTCCGCAGAATGTGAGAGATTTTATTGATATGATGTCGGACAGAAAGCCTGCGAGAAAGCAGAAGATCACTGCTTCTGCCGAAACGGAAAAGCTGTCCGAGCAGTAATTCGCCACGGTTCGCACTGTGTGCCCTCGTGTGGCGTTTTCAGAGCATGGGTGGGGTAACTTTACCCTAAAGGCAGCTGGGGCGAATTTGGGGCATTTTTTTGCGGAGTTGGAGAATGGAGGATTCGGGAGAATTCGGGAGGGTTTGGGGGAAAATTAATATATTGCGGGTTAAAGTTTTGGCGTCAAAGCCGCCAAAACATTCAGATCGGACGAGCAAAGCTCGCCGATTTTGCGAGGTTTTACAAGTCCTGATAGAATGGAGTCAAAAAAGGAGGTTTGCGAAAATCATGGAGTCAAAAGTGCAAAAGGCAAAGAAAAATGCCGATATTGCAGAGGAAAACGATGGTGTCACAGCAGAAAAAATCAAGTTTCCGTTGTATGTTTTTCCCGAGACGATGAAAACGGTCGATATCTTATACAAGTCGGATAACTGCTCGTCTCGCACGGAGTTTATGGAAAAGGCAATCAGATTTTACTGCGGTTATCTTTTACAGAATAAGCCGGAGCTTGTGGATTATCTTGCTCCGCAGCTTGCAACGCTCACGGAGGGAATTGTAAAAGGCACGGAGCAGAGGCTGACCCGTGCCTTATTTAAGGTTGCTGTCGAACTTGGTGCAGTATCACATATGCTTGCGGCGATCAATGATATTGATGATGAAACAATGGTGAAGCTTAGGGCTATGTGTACGGATGAGGTCAGGAGGATAAATGGAGTTATTAATTTTGAAAGGGCGGTGAGGTATCAGAGATCGTAGTATAGAAAGACTGAATCAATATTTTTAATATCAGAAATTTTTATAGATGTTTAAATGCTTTTCCTTCAATCTGAATTTTGTGGCAACTTGACTCATCAAGATTATTGACAATACTAACGAGTTCTTGGCTGTTTAATGTAATAGCGGTAATGATTTGGAATGGCTTTTTGATTTCTACGACCGTCTCAACGAAGCTTTTCATATCTTCCGGTATAATGCTTTGCTGTGCAGGTTCATCAAAAATGATAACACCAGGGTGATTGCCGTCCTTATCAATAGAAACCTGTAACAGTGCCATTGTGAACGCCCAGATTACACGAATACCATCACTAGCTGATGAATCAAATTTCATATCAAATCCATCAATAGTAGGCAGGAGTGATGAATTAATAGAAATATCAATTCCCTCAAAGCTTGACAAACTGCTATAGTGATACCGTTTTAGATTTTCAATAAATCGCTTTTTTAAGAGTGAAATTTTTTCAATATCAGACTCAGAGATATCCTTTTTCGGAAGCTTATTTTTTTTGTCAAGATATGTATTCCACTCTATAGATAATTCTTTTAATTGTTCAGTTAAAGAAACAACAGTATTATTCAATTTTGACAATCGTTCAATGCGGTTACTGATCTCTATTCGCTTGAGCATAATTGCCTCTGAGGCTTCTGTGTCTGTTGTTGTAAACAGATCCGAACGAAGCGTATGTGCTAACCGCCGTAGTGTTTGAAGCCGTACTTCGAGATCATCTCTTTCTCTGTTGAGTTTTTCACTTGATTCTTTGCGGCTTCGCAATGTAAATTCCAGCATCTTTTTTTGCTCCTTAAGATGCCTTATATTATCTTCGATACTCATAAAGCCACCTACAGCATCTGCATCAAGTAAATTGTCTTGAATATTCTGTTTACAAACGGGACATATATCTGCTGAGATGTCTCCGCCTGCTGCTTCAGAACCAAATTTTCGAAGGCGTGCAGCATCGTTGTTATTACGGATATCTGAGTTTACTAGTGCCAAGTAGGCACTTAGTCGTTTAATTGCTTCGTCGTAGCTTGCTAAGCTTCTATTTATTTCATTTAGGAGATTTTCAAAAGCAAGTATTTGTGTTTGTGTTTCTGATAGTTCGGTGTTAAGAGCATCAAAATTATCACTTACAAGTGGCTTCAATTGACGCAATTCATCATACTCATCATTCAGAGATTGTATTTCTGCTTCGATAGAGGATGATCCTAAAACCGAAACAACTATTCTTGAATAATCAATATCCGATAAAACTCGTGGGTGAATTGGAAGATTTGAAATTTCACATGATTCTGAATGAACAGCTCTTTCAAAATCAGAAATCAATTGCTCCCATTTGTATTCTAGCTGAGTCTTTACTGCATTAAGGCGGTCTCTCTCCTTTTCGTTTTTCAATATATCCAATCCTAATATATACTCTACAATTCGTTTTTTAGATTCTCGAATTCCAAACACTGGCATGCCGGAAAGAATATCTGACCAACCATGTTTTTGCTCGATAAACATGGAGGCAAAAATCATCTGAAGATACAATTTTCGCTCATTACCATCTGATGTACGAACAAATGGAAGCTCCATATGAAGAAACTCCTCAAGAAAAGTATGGAATCCCTTTTCGCTTGTTGCGGAATTTGGGACATTGACATAATAGTCTTCAGATAATGTCTTGTTATTTCTTATTGAATCATAATTCCCATAATAAACAGTCACAAGGTGATTATCTTTACTTTCTGATTTGATATTTCTGTAAATTGTTCTAGTTTCATTTCCATTGCTGATTTCAAGATAAGCTCCAGATTCAGTTACCGTTAAAGGATATCTCATATCCTCAATGATGGATTTAAAAGCTGATGTGAGAACTTTGCTTCCAATTCCACCAGCACCACCAAGGATTTGCTCGAAGCCAAGACAATAATAAATTGCAGCAAGAATTGAACTCTTTCCGCAAGTGTTTTCAAGGCTTGCTATAAAGTTTAATCCGTCTTTAAAAGATTCGTCGATTCCATATACACCTTTAATTGTGTTAATTTCAACCCGTAGTCTATTGATTCTCAGCATCTTTTATCCTCCATCTATCAACTATTTCTTCGACTTTATTTTCAGTTAACTTTTTTGCTAGTAAGTTTAAATCATCCATTTCGATTACCATAAGGTCGCCAACAGCCTTTATCTGTTCTGCAAGTTGCTTACCACGGTCAGTTAGTTTGTATTTTGCATTCTGCTGTCGTTTAATTAATCCATATCCTATTGCATATGTTAGAGCTCGGTTAACTGATGGATCAAAACGAACAATTGGAGTACTACCGATACCGTCCGCAAATTCAACAAGGTTTCTCATGTTCTCATGAGAAATCAAGGCAAATGAAATCATATGAAGCTTTATAAGCGAACAAACATCTCCACGACCACAAATTCGCATAATTAAGCATAGTTGAGCGACCTTATAGCTGATACGGTAATTGTATGGAACCGCATCCGGTTTTGCATCGAAAACAATATCAGTATATTTTAACGGAGCTTCTCTCATTTATTTATCCCCCTAAATTCCATTGAACAATCTGCAAGCCAACTAGCTATTAAATCTTGCTTTAATTCGCTAATGGATGCTTCAGTAAATCTAGAAGAAAAATCTTGTTTCAGTTTTGAATGGAACTCATTGAGAATTTCATCAAACAAAGTACGATTCATGGTTTTGTTCGTATTCATGAGAATTTTAATTGACACTTCACGCTTGTAGCTTTGCTCAAGCAAATAAATTTCTTCATATATCTCTGGAAAATTTACTCGTAAATTATTCAGAATTTCCAATCCACTTATGTAATAGTCAACATAAATTCCAACAATTTTATTTAAATTTTCATCAGTGTCATCAACAAGCATAATTGCCTTGATCTTTCTTTGTATGTTTGAAACTTTTTTCGAATCACAATTTGACCAATTAGGTTCACTTGAATGTTTAATAGCTAAATTGAGTTTCATATCAGATAAAGAAGTCCGAATGATTCGACTTATTTCCGGTGTGAAATCTTCTGCAGTTTTAATAACAACCTGAAAATTCTCTGAAATATGAGCATAATTAGATGGCTTGTCTTTTTTGTCACGAAGTACTTCCTGTCGTTTGCTTTCTGCATGTATAAGAATACGAGAATCTTTATATTCTGGAATATTAAAATGCCACTCAGCAACGGGAGGGACTCCGAGTGCCTTAAGTCTATCAGCGTTTTTCTTTAACTTTTCTATATCAGCAGTGAGCTTGTCTCGTTGATGATCATATAGCTCATTATCGGAATAATCTCGTTCGGGGCAGTAACACTGATGAACAATGCCTTTATTTGTAAAGCCTTCTATACCAGCATCGCCCCATTGCACAGCGGGAATTGCGGTGTAGTTATCTTTTTGATAGCGAATACGATAGCACTGAACACATAAATCCTCCCATGCATTTCCACTCATATAACCTTCTATAAAACTATTTATTCTACTCACTGCATTTTCTCCCTTAAATATATTTAATGAAATGAAACTTGTATAATTTGGTATGCGTGATAAAGCACAAATATCTGCTGAAAATTCTTTTATTTCGTTCAAATAACGTACTGTAACCAAACTAAACAATGTATATATGTTTAATACATTCATCTCTCTGTGTAGCAAAAAAAGGTTTATCACCTATTTTTTGGGGGTTCTGAATACTCATTTCAAAATAACTCCTTTTTATTTGTTTGGTTTTCTTTAATAATTAGCGTATATTATTCTAAATACGTGCTTCATCCGTTGATAACTATAAATTATAGGAGGTTGAAAAGTGGAAGGAATGCTAAATCACTATAGACAAATCGATATAATTAGAAATGCCGATAGAAACTTTATTGAAAACACAGGAATAATTCCATATGATATTTCACATTGGAATGCAGGAAATGAATACAAAAAGATAATAATGCAATTGCTTAATTTACCAACAATAACGGACTATATGGATTATAAGTATAGTTATTCTTTTAATTCAGAACTAAAATCTAAAATACTTATGAAACATAATCTGCCTAATTCAGAGGTAGTATTTTTTAACTCTGCAACTTCTGCAATATCCACAATCTGTACAACATTAAAAGCTATGAGTTTTAGAAAGATTTGTCTGCTATGTCCTGCATATTTTTCTGTATATGAATCCTTTAAAATTCTTAACTTTGATGTTAAATGCATAAATTATAAATATGACGGCAAATATCATATCCCGTTTGAAATGATTGAAAAAGAAGCCGAAATAATTTGGATTACTCAACCAGTTTTTTCAACAGGAACATATATTGATGATAGTGAACTACAAAAATTATTCAATATGCCACAAATAATAATTTGCGACGGTAGTATGTGCAATGCAATCAATAGTCAGTCTAATTTTATTGCTGATTGCAATAAGAATATTTTTTTATACAGTCCACAAAAGATAATTGGATTAAATTGTATGAAATTTTGCTATGTTTTGTGTAATAGTATCATTGCTAAAAAAATTGAGGATTGGGGTGATGTGGTAGCTGGAGGTTTATTAAGTTCAAGTATGATGGCTATTAAACACTATTTGTCTCCAAATTATGTTTCTTGTTTAAATGCACACAATAAATATATACATAAAAGTCATTCTATAATAGATAGCGTAATATTAAATAATAACGAGTGCATTTCAAAATGTGGACAATCTTTAAATAATACATATGAAACTCTTACAATTAATCAGTTCCCATTTACAACAAATGTATCGTTAGATTTTATGTATAATTTTATATGTAAAACCCATGTAACATTGCTTCCTGGCTGTGTTAATGGATTTGATTATCAAAATGGATTTTGCTTTAGAATAAATCACACGTTAGACATTATGTCTAATTATGCAGCATTAAATAGAATCATTTCATATCTTCACGATTAATAATCTCTATTAGTTTTATGTTCCTTTTGGAATACCCTAAATACTCATTAAAAGCACTACATTTTTGGGAGTTAAGTACATTTGCTGTCATTTGTGCAGCTTGTTGTGTTTTATAATCAAATTCAGATAATACTATATTATAATTATTGATTATGGTTGGTGAATTAATATTTGAGTTGATAGCAGTCATTGTTTGACTATTATCAGTTATTGACTTATTATTCCCTGGCTTGTTTTTTATTTTTGCCAAAACAATTGGAGTAATAACACCGGTAGTAAATGACATAATAATTTGAATTATCGGTTCTACATCACTAAAGGATTTAATAAATTCAATAAAACTTCCCTTTTCCGTTTTTATGCGCTCTGCAGCTTTAACTTTGATATCTAAACCTTCTAGCACACTGTTAATTATATTACTTAATTGAACCAGTGGCTGTTTATTATATGTAATTTTATAAATTATTGTATGACTAGAAAAATCTATTGTTCTTATTTTAGGCAAGCTATTCATTTTGCTTATATATTCAAGATACATTGTGTTTTTTAATTGATTGATGCACTGTTGTGATTTTTTTAAAGAAACACAATCCGATTTTGATTCTTCGAATATTATGTCAATGATATTGATACCTTGCTGAACGGTCAATAATGGTAATGATTCATACTTACACGTGAACTCAAATACTTTATGAATGAACTCTATCTGTTCCAATCGAATTACAATGTTATTTTTTATTAATTGAGAAATAGCAAGAAGACTTTCAATGATAAATGAATCTAAGCTGATTTCCAACATATTAAGCCTGTATATCTCAATATTTAAAAAGAGATAATTCTCCTTAAGGTGTTCTATTGTATCTTTGTTAAAAATGTTTATTTGTGATTCTTTATTATATAACAGCATATTAAATGCTCTAAGTTCATTTGATAGAAATTGATTGCATAAATCACAACGTGTGAAAATTGAATAATAAAAGTTGCCTTTAAAGCTGCAATTGTCAAATGTACAATTATAGAATTCATTTAAATATGATGAACTCTGTTCAATCGATATATTTCTAAAAGTACAATTTAAATATTTAGAGTGCGTCATTGCAATATGTTCAAATGAGCAACTGTCGAACACACACCCGTTGTATTCACAATCTCTCATTGTTGCCATTCTGAAATCTATGTTTATAAACTCAGTATCTGATGCAACAATAGAACAAATGTCAGAATGAGACATATCTGAATTATTGTGTTTGCACCTAACAAATGTGGTGCCGATTATATCTGAATTGCTAAGATTGGTATTGATAATACTACAATTAGAAATGATACAACCATCAATAGTTACACTGTTCCAATTTGTTGACCTGATAACCTCATTATTAGCGGTTATGTATCTTATAGATTGATTATTATTTAATTCTGAAAGAGAATGTTTCATTTTATTCCTCCTATAATTTATAGTTATCCTTCAATAATCATCTCACACATAACACCATATCACGTTCTTACATAAAAGTCAATCACATTCCAAGATTTTTGTAAATTCTCACAAATTGTCGAAATTTGTCGTTTGCGAACAACTCTGATATAATATAAGGTAGGTTTAAAAGCAAATTTATTCGTAAGCCTTTATGCTTTTTGTGAATGTTGACTAAATTGCTTTGCCTAATAAAATTTTAAGGAGCTGTTTTGATGTTTGAATATAGACCTTTTGTAGACCAATTTCTCGATTACTGCCGTTACCATAAAAAGCTTAGCGAAAAGACAGTGCGTGCATACAAAATCGACCTTTCGCAGTATGCACTGTTTTCCGATACGCTTTCAAAACAAGCATTGTGGGATTACATCGAGTGCCTGAATAAAAAGTACAAACCAAAAACCGTAAAGCGTAAGCTTGCTACTCTAAAAGCTTTTATCCACTTTCTTTTGCTGCAAGACTACATGGATTTTAATCCATTCGATAAGCTCGAAACTTCGATCAGAGAGCCTGTGCTGCTGCCCAAAACGATACCTCTCGACGTGATCGCTAAGATAATTTCCTTTTCTTATCAGCAGATAGGTTCAGCCCAAAGTGCCTACCAAATGAAATGTGCCGTCAGAAATGCCGCTGTAATTGAATTGCTTTTTGCTACAGGTGCAAGGATAGCTGAGATATGTACTCTTAAACCGGAAAATGTTGATCTTTTAGGACGCTCCGTTAAGTTTTACGGCAAAGGTTCAAAAGAACGCCTTATACCGGTAGAAAATATGGCTGTGCTCAGCATACTTAAAAGGTACAGACTTCTTTTTGAAGATAAGATTGCCGTGTCAGGGTACTTCTTCGTCAATAAGCTCGGCAGAAGAATGACAGAGCAGTCGGTGCGAAATATGCTGAGTTCCTATTGCAGACAATGCGGTGTTGAAATGCACATAACGCCGCATATGTTCCGTCACTCGTTTGCCACTCTGCTTTTGGAAGAGGACGTGGACATTCGTTACATACAAAGAATGTTGGGCCACAGCTCGATAACCACGACTCAGATCTATACTCACGTCACATCGTCAAAGCAAAAAGAGATCTTAAAGACTAAGCACCCAAGAAACAAAATGGATTTTCAGTGATATGTTACAACTAATAATATTATATCATATAAGAATACATCGTGCTGTGAAATGTCAAAATTATTTGGTGAAATGTAGTGAAATGTAACTTTGCGGTGCTTATTATCATAAGGGAGGTGTAAAATGTCGCAGCTTATCGTTACGAGCCGTTATCTGAAAAACGGAAATCAGAAAAATAAAACAAAACGCAGAAACTATACAAAGTATATTGCTACCCGTGAAACTGTCGAGATACGAAGTCAAAAATTTGTTGACAGAAATGCCAATGCAACTAAAAATCAAGAGCAGCTTATTAACGATCTGATAAACGACTTTCCTGAATCCAAAAGATACCTTGAGTATGATGACTATGAAAGAGAGCCGACCATTGAGAATGCCGGTGAATTGATAAGCACAATAGTAGAACGCAATGCTGACGTGGTTGGAAACCGACAGAATTTTGTCGGGTATATGGCTATGCGTCCGGGCGTTGAGAAGAGAGGTTCGCACGGCTTGTTTAACGAAAAGGACGAGCCTATAATTCTGAATCAAGCGGCAAATGAGATAGCTGAACATAAAGGCAATGTTTGGTCACACGTTGTTTCACTTCGCCGTGAAGATGCAGTAAGGCTTGGCTATGATAATTCAGACGCTTGGCGTGAGCTTGTCAAAAGGCATATCTCAGATATTGCAAATGCTCAGCGTATACCGATTTGCAATCTGAAATGGTATGCCGCATTCCATGACACTACTCATCATCCCCATATTCATCTGATTGTGTATTCAACAAATCCAAAGCAGGGATTTTTAACTGCTAAGGGTATAGATAAGATACGTTCAGCTTTTGCAAACGATATATTTCATGACGATTTGCAGTCAATCTATCAGGAGCAGACGTTAAGCCGTGACGAATTGAAAACTGTATCCAAAACAGAGTTTGAAAGCATTGTAAATATAATCGCAAGTAATGATCATACAGATCCACAGCTTGAAGAACTTATCAGAAAACTATATATCCAATTACAGAATGTGAAAGGCAAAAAAGTTTACGGCTATCTTCCAAAGGAGATAAAGGAAACCGTCAATAAAATATTTTCAGAGCTTGCAAAAGATGAGAACATACGGCAGCTCTATGACAAATGGTGTAGTCTTGAACGCTTGAAATACAAGACGTATACTCTGAAAGAAACGGAACTTCCTGAACTGTCTGCTAACAAAGTTTTTCAGCCTTTGCGGAATATGATAATTCGTACAGTACTTAATATGAAACCATTTGATGCAAATACTGAAATTGAAGGATCTGAACCAAATGATGAATACTTTGATAATACGCCTCAGAATATGTCACCTCTGTTTGATGAAGCAGAACCGTTGGCAGAGAAAGAAACTGATGAATCGGCTGCGGCAATAAAAAACTATATCAAATGGAACGATCAATACAAAAAAGCCTGCAAGCTTATCTATGGCAAAGACGCTAAGCTCAATGATTTTAAGAAAGCTGAACAGCTTTTGTTGTCTGAATCACAGCGTGGGAATGTTTTGGCTGTTTACGATCTCGGAAAGCTTTATTCTACCGACAAGCTTGGCGAAAAAAGCGAAGAAATATCTATTGCAAAATACACACAGGCTTTGCAGGGCTTTTTGCAAATAGAACCAAACTCAAAGAAATTAAAGCCATATGTTCAGTATCGTATAGGCAAAATGTTTTGTTATGGTCTTGGTACGGAGCAGAACTATCAAAAAGCCTTTGAGTGGTTTGAAAGATCGGCAAAACAGAAAAACAAGTTTGCTCAGTTCAGCCTTGCAAATCTGTATTACTATGGCAGCGGTATAGAGAAAGATCTGTCGCAGGCTTTTCTTTGGTATCAGAGATCATCCTCTCAGGGGCAGCCTTATGCGGCTTATTCTATCGCTCAAATGTACAGATATGGAGAGTATGTCACCAAAGATAATGATACAGCACAGCGATATTACAAACAAGCTTTGTCGGGATTTTTGAAAATCGAAAGCGATGATATGGCGAACGACGATCTGTTTTACAAATTAGGGCAGATGTTCAATCTTGGACTTGGAACAGACTCAGACGTTACAAAAGCTATCGAATACTTCAAACGTTCAGCTGAAATGAATAACAAGAACGGCTTGTTTGAGTATGGCAAAGCACTTTTGACAGGTGAACACATTCCGCAAGATACAGATAGTGCAGTAAAATTGCTTGAGAAAGCTGTCAAACTTAAAAACAGCAATGCCAAGAGGTTTCTTGCGCTTGAATATATTTCAGGAGAGCATTTGGAACAGGACTTTGAAAAAGGAATAGCCTTGCTTACCGAGTGTGCTGACAGCGGAGATGTCATTGCTAGTTACAGACTAGGAAAAATTTATTTGCAGGGCGAGATAATGCCTCAAAATCTGGACAAAGCAGAAAAGTATTTGCTCTTGGCAGAAGATAGCGAGTATACGCAGTATGCTCTTGCTAAGTTGTATTTGCAGGAAGAAAAGTATGATATACAAAAAGCTGTCGATTATTTTGAGAATGGTGCTGACAAAAATCATTGGGCAAGTTATCAGCTTGGCAGGATCTATCTTTTCGGTGCTAAGGACATTGAAAGAGATAAGGAAAAAGCTATCGAATGGTTTACTAAGTCCGCAAACGATGGCAATGAGTATGCACAGGCTATGCTGGACAACATATCGAAGTTTGAGAATGATCTGCTTGTGAATACGATTTTTAGTTTGTTTGTTAGTCTTAGTAGGTGCATTCAGGATAGTTATGACAACGATCGTAAAGACCTACAAAGCATAGTTGACAGAAAACTAATGAGGGTTATTCGCAAAAAGAAAATGGAGTTGGGAGAGAAAGAAGAAAATCATATGGATATACAATAAAGAGAACAGCTGATCTGTGCTTGTGAATGCATAGATCAGCTGTTTTTATTTCGCAAAATCTGCACCTTTGCGAAATAATTTTTTAGGTGATTTCGGTCGTTATTTCGACCAAAGTGATAGAATTTAAGCATATTATATCACAACAAAAGCCTTTTGTAAAGGCAAAACAAGAAAATTCACAAAAAACATGGTATGATAAAGTTTTCAGCCGTCAGAATTTCAGTACGAGGAGGGCGATAAAATGAGAAATACAATGAACATTTACAAGAGAAAAGACGGACGTTTCGAGGGGCGTATTCCGTTTGGAAGAGATGATAACGGAAACCTGAAGTATAGGTATCTGTATTCAAGAAGTCTTGCCCAACTTAAGGAGAAAATGCTTTCTGCTTATGCAACATCTGAAAAGTACTCATCTACTGTTTGTTGTAAAACATTGCAGGAGTTATCATTTGAATGGTTAGGCTGTGCCAAACTGCGTATTAAGGAGTCTAGCTATTGCTGTTATGAAAAGATAGTGACTAAGCATATAATCCCGTATTTTAAGCAGATAAAATATTGTGAGTTAAATACGCCCAAAATAAACGCTTTTATCGAATATCTTTTAAGTAATGGAATGTCTAATGGAATTGGTGGATTATCAGCTAAGACAGTTCACGATATCATAGTAGCAATGCGTTCGATTGCTAAGTATTCAGAGCAGGAGTATGGTTTGCGTAATCCAATGTGCAGTATTTCTATGCCAAAGATCCAAAGGAATGAAATTTCGGTACTGAACGAAAGTGAGCGTAAAAACTTGCAAAACCATTTAGTTAATAATCTGAACAACACAAACATTGGTATACTGCTTACTATGTACAGCGGTATGCGTATTGGCGAGATTTGTGCTTTAAAATGGAGCGATATTGATTTGCAGAGTGGCATTATCCGTATTTCAAAAACTGTTCAACGTATTAATGATAAAATTGGAAGTTCAAAAACAAAGATCATTGTTGGTTCACCAAAAAGCAGGACATCAGAGCGGGAAATTCCAATACCAAACTTTCTTGTAAACATTCTTAACGAAAGGCGACAAAATGAAAACAATTATATTCTTTCCGGAACTCACAAGCTGATCGAACCGAGAACAATGCAGAACAGATTTAAATCCGTCCTGAAAAAGTGTGGAATACGAAACGTTAATTTTCATTTACTGCGTCACACATACGCTACTGTTTGTATTGAGAATGGCTTTGATGCTAAAACTGTCAGCGAGTTGCTAGGTCATTCTAATGTTAATATTACTCTCAGCCATTCAAATAGTAACACTAAAACGTACAATCATATAATCAAGCATTTTCATCGCTATACAGCGTTTTTTTATCATTCAGGGGCTTGTCAAGGAATTTGTAGTAAATGTTGATCTCCCTCGGTTCATTAGGAGTATACGCCCCGACCGTCACATACTCGATAAGCTCCAAGCCCAGCTCACGGGTGAGGGTCTGCACATCGACATATTTTTTCAGCCTGCGGATAAATTCCTCAACATCTTCTCTATCCTGCTTTTCAGCAGAGAGCCTTTCTTCCAAATCCGCAATAACGGCTCTAAGCTCCTGCTGTTCCGCTTCATACTTCTCTAAAAAGCTGACACAGATATGCTCAGGTATCTTACCCATGACCTTATCTTCATATACCGACTGCATCAGGTTTTCAAGCTCGGCAAGACGGTGCTTGCTGTCATTCAGCTTCTTGATGTCGGCTTTGGACTGGCGTGAGGTCTGCTGTTCCTTTTTGGAAAGAAAAGCGGCTCTTGCGGTTTGTTCGTCTTTGACTACGAGTTCAGCCATTGAGCGAATATCGGCAATTATCACAGCTTCAATCTGTTTCTGAGAGATATAGTGCGTGGAGCAAAGTTCCTTGCCGTGAAGCACATACGATGAGCAGTTATAATAACATTCCCTTATCAGCTCTCCGCTTTTGAGTGTCCGCTTTCTTCCTGCCGCTTTCATTTTGTAACCGCAATCGGGGCAGAACAGCATACCACTTAACGGCTGTGTAACACCCTTACCGTCTCTTTTCCCGTGGCTGACAGCCTTTTCAGCTTCACGCACCTTATCCCAAAGCTCCTGAGAAATAATAGCTTCGTGAGTGTCCTCGGTCACTACCCATTCAGACGGGTCTTTTCTGACCTTTTTGTGGTTTTTGTAGGATACGGAAGTAACACGCATCATAGCCAGCTTTCCGAGATAGATCGGATTATCAAGTATCTGACGTATCTGCACCTGTGTCCAGAGGTGACGAGTGTATTTCGTATTCACGATACCTTTTTTCTGACAGCGGTAATCGGACGGAATGGGAATATTCTCAGCATTGAGCTGATCTCCTATTGCACGAGGTGACATACCCTGCGAACGGAGCTTGAAGATACGCCGTACCACCTCGGCGGCTTCGGGATCAATGATCGGGGTATGCTTTTCATCATCTGCTTTGGTGTAACCATAGGCAGCATTCGCACAGGTGTATTTTCCTGCCTTAGCATTCGCCAGATTAACCGCTTTTATCTTTTTGCTGGTGGAAGAAGCGTGCCATTCGTTAAACAAGTTGATGACCGGCATCATCTCCATAGCATTGCTGTCACGATTGGCGGTATCAACATTGTCATTCAGGGCGATAAAGCGGATATTATGAAGTGGGAAAATATAATCTATATACTGACCTACTTCGATATAATTACGTCCAAACCTACTCAAATCCTTACAGATGATGAGGTTAATTCTGCCTGTCTGTGCATCGGAAAGCAGTCTCTGCACCGAAGGTCTGTTGAAGTCCGTCCCACTGAAACCGTCATCAACGTATGTATCAACGAGGTTCCAGCCCTGCTCACGGACATATTTTGTGAGGATAAGTTTCTGATGTTCAATCGACAGGGATTCGCCTGCACGCATATCCTCCTGCGAGAGACGAACGTAAATTCCTGCGTTGTAAATGGTCTGCTTTGCCATAGTAACTCCTTTCAAACAAAGCAGCCAAATTCGACATTACTATTATAGCGCATAACGCCGAATTTGGCAAGCCTTTTTTCGTAACTTTCCGTAATTTTATGCCGTTTTCAATACCTCGTCCATCGCCTGTTCAAAGGCAATGCGATACAGCACATCATTCAGTTCCTTAGCACCTACAAAGTGGCTCTTGACGATATATTTCTTTCCGTCAATGGTGTACTCCGAAGTTCTCACGGGGCAGTCCTTGTAGGCATCATTCATCTCCTGCAAAGTCTTATTATTCATGTTGTTCTCCTCATAGCAGGTACTTCCCCTGCTTTCTATCTTGTATATGATTATTCCAGTCCCCACGATTTTTTCTTTCTGACGGAGGACTGCTGTGCTTCCTGTTCACGTTGGGCGTGGATATGCTCCTGCATCTGTCTGACCTCGGAATATTTCAGAGGTTCACAGCGTTTCAGCAGGCTCACAAATTCCGTCAGCTCATCGACCTGAGCTTGCAGACTTGAATTGTCACGGCGAAGCTCCGAGCATTCTCCCGATTTATCTTTCAAACGCTGACGCACATCTTCCGTCTCTTTCAGGCTCTTATCAAGCCGTTCACGGAGGGCGTATACTGTATCGCCGGATTTGTGAGTGCTGTTGCTGAGCTTCTTCATGATCTTGCTCAGGCGCTGTGCTTTTGAGATGATCTCGTCCGAATGCTTCATGATAGACAGCTTACCGTTAAGCAGGCTGGTCAATTCCTCGCAAAGCTGTTCACACTCGTCCTCGATCTGAAACTCCTTTTCATAGGCGGGAATATAGTTGAGTATCGCCTTGACCTGATCTGCCTTCTGCTCGATCTGCTTGTCGAGCTTTTCACATTCCGCCTGCTTGTCGGTAAGCTCCGTTTCGACCTGAGCCTTTTCTTCTTCAAGCCGCCTGATCTCGTCTTGATGCTCGCCGTACTCCTCAACCGTGTAGCTGTACCCTCTGGACTTCTTCGGCTCGGAAATCTCAATGCCGTGAGCCTTGCATATATCCCTCAGCACTTCCCACTCACGAATCCGCCAGCGGTTATTTGCCATTTCACCTTTTCCGAAGCCCATTTCTTCCAGAGCTTTCGCCTTTGCGTTACGGACTTCAAGACCACTCTTGTAATGCCCAATGGGGATAAAGTTAATGTGTAAATGCGGCGTGGCTTCGTCAAGGTGCATCACAGCATTGAATATGTAGAAATTCGGGTTTCGCTCCTGAAATCCCTCCATGTATTCACGCAGGCACTCTTTGGCAATCTCCGCATCGGGAGTGCCGACACCCGTATCATCTCTTGTGCCGATGTAAACAAGATGTTCATAGAAGCTCTTTTGCTTGTTCGCTCCCTCAATCACGCTCTTACTCGGCTCACGGTTGAACAGGTGCTGAAAGTAATCGGGAATACGGCGGTCGTTTCTTTTCTGACGGGCATTGTATCTCTCTACCGCTTCGCCAAAAAGCTGATGATAGGCTTCACCTAAATCCTGCTGAACAAAAATGATATTGTCCGGCGTTCTGAACGGGTCAATATTCTTGGCAGTGAACTCTCGGTTGTTATGCGACAGGCTGCCTTTTCCCTGACACATCGAGATCGTTTTTGTACTCATAGATCGTCTCCTTTTTTATCTGTATCTGAACCCTCTGACGAGGGAATTGCTAACGCAAAGCCCTGACGGGCATATTGGCTTGCAACGATATGAAAATCGGCAAACCAAACGGCTCGAAGAGCCGGAATTACTTGCGGTGCGCCGCCAGTAACCCCAAAGCACTTTTGACAGCCTACTCGGACTATCAAAAATGCTTATGGGGCTCTGCGAGGCTGAATCGGCTGACGGAGCAGCCGAAATGTGGATACATTTTATCAAAATCGGGTATCATCAATTTTCAAAAAATGATATTTTTACTTCTCACCCATTGCTCAAAAATAAGCAATAGCATTATCCGATTTTGATACAATGAACCTACTCAAAATTGAGCAAGTTCATTTTTACCCTGCAAAAATCAGAACGGCAGCTCTACCTCGACACCGAGCGTTTCAAGCAGATAATCGACCTCTTTATCATAGGTCTTGGACTCCTCGCTTGACAGGTAGCTGTAAAAACGGACTACCGCTTCACGAACATCAAGACCGCTTCTTTCTCTCAGCAGAGAAGAAAGGACATCGACTTTTTTCATATCGACCATATCTCACACCCCCTTTCCGTTAAAGTAGGCGATCAGGTCAGCCTTGTTGACGAGGATTTTCCCATTCTTACCCTCACCAGTGCGGACAGACTTGACCTTACCCTGCTTCACAAGCTGACGGACGGTATGCTCCGAAAGTCCCTGAATGACCTCGGTGCATTCCTTGATTGTGAGCATCTCGATTTTGTTAGAAGTCGGTGCGGCGGTTGTTTGCGGAACTGTGTTCTCTCCGTCCTCGGTGAGCTGAATAAGCAGTTCCAGAATGTTGTCAACGATTTCTTTCTTCTGTGTTATATTCATGGTGTATACCTCTTTCTACGGTTTTAGTTTTATGAACTTTGCGCATTTTGAGCATTTTGTAAGTTCAAAGTGTGCAAAATGTTCAAAGTTCAGATTTCACGAATTGAATAACAGCGGATTGACTGCGACACGGATCACATTTTTGTTATTCGTGCCTTTCTCGGCAGACCTGCGGACATACCCGTATTCTTCCAGCATATCCATTGTCTCACCGAAGTCAGCGGCGTTCTTGAAAAGAGTGCATCGGCAGAACTTGTAAAGGTCATTCTGCTTGATCTCCCTGATACATTTTGAACGTATCTTGTTAAGCACCCTCTCAGCCTTGACCGTTCCGAGATCAATGTCTCCGAGACTGTAAGCGTATATCGCCTGCTCACGGAAATACTCACCTATCTCAATTGCATTGCAGAACGTATCAATGCCGACACGGGTTTCCACGGGGTTCACATCATTCAAAGCACATTTCACGCAATGAATGATACCGCACAGACGGAGAAGCTCACCGTGATACTTGCCACCCCAGTCCTTGCAAAAAGCCATATCCGTGACGAGCATCGGCTCAATGTGGCGGTTGTAAAAATCCACAAACTCTCCGTAAGCCTTACTGTCAAAATGGAGATACAGCTCCTTTTCATCGTGGTAGGTGAATTTCGTGCCGAGGAGCTTATATACAAGGTTCTTATAGTCCTCTGTCACTTTTTCGGGGACTGCCTGCGTATCATACTTGCGAGTACCGATATTGCTCACGGGGAAACAGTACAGAAAACGTGCGATAAGACCGCTGCCCCTGAAAGCAGAATTATTTATCATGCTATCAAAGACATATGGCTGACAGGCAAGGCAGATACTCATGTACGGCTTTTTGAGAACAATGCTCTCTCTTGTGGCTCTGTCGCTGATATACGTTTCCCCGTTCCATGATTTCAGCAGGAGATCAAGGTTAGGAATATTGTTGCTGTACCTTCCGCTGAAATTGCCGAGCATTCCTGCTTCATCGGAGATCATCAGCAAAGTGCCGTTTTCTTCAAGCTGATGCACAAGGGATTCGGGAGTAATATCGTCAACAGCTATCCTGCGGAAGTTGCTTGCAGGAATGTTGCTGATCTCCGTCCGGAGCTTGGCTATCTCCTCGGCAGTAACATCTTTCTTCTTTTCAAGAGCTTCGAGCTTGCCTTGCAAGAGCTTGTACTCCGCCTGAGACTTGAAAATGTCTTGCTTGTTGCTCTCATTCCAATCGTGGGCGAACTGAATGTACGGTCGCTTCACCATTGAGATCACAGGAGACTTCTTGAAGCTCGGCTCTGCTATGGTGAGCGTATCAAGCACCAAAGGCTCGGTGTGGTCACGCTTTGCCGACATACGATACACTCCCGAAAAGCAGTAGCTGACTGCCGAGAGGATAGATGTTCCTGCCATTGCAACATCGGTTGAGGTGTTGGTCGCTATCGCATCCGCCATGTCCCCTATAATAGGTGGGAGTGCGTTCACAGGAAACGGCAGGAGGTTTGTCCCGTCGGGACGGAGTGGTGTGGGCTGTACCCACTGGGCTTCATTGTTCAATGAATCATCGCCTTTCTTTGTATTTTATAGTGCGCTCTATAATTGTAATGATCAGCATAGGCTATGCTGTTCCGTTGTCAGCTATCTTTCTCTTGCTGACAATACCATTTTATCATAACGGCACATCAAAAATCTATAATATTACGTTATAATATTGAAAATTACGTTATTTATCTGCTTTTTTGATTAACGTATCATTATGCTACGTTATAAAATGTAAAAAAACTATTGACAAGTGCAGCGTAAAGTGCTATAATAATCATAACGTATACGATATTTTACGTTACTGAAAAGGAGCATAACATGGCAGAAAATAAAAAAATCCTGCTCTATCGTATTGACGAGCAGGCTAAGATCGTTATATTTGTGGTCACAGAGGACGATGAAAGGCTATGGGGAAATATCTCCGAGGATATGCAGACTGTCCTGAGCTTTGACGAGATTTTCAGAGACATAACGGAGTTCCGTGACGGCTTTCTGGACTATGAGCAGCTCACCGACGAGCTGATAGGTGCGATCAACGGCAGAGGTGAGGTGTTCCGGACGATACTTACAAGGTTTGATGATAACCGCCTGAACAGCTTCAATTTCTTCACACGTTACTATTCCGATACACTGAGGGAGATTTTTCTTTCTGCGCGTCAGGAGATCGACAAGGCAGGAGCTTTCCATAATACCCGTGTCATGAAAAAGGTTACGGGATATGTCAATGAAGTGTTCAATAATATCCGTGAGGTCATGCGTGATGATTGGAATTTTGATTTCAATTCCGAGAGCGACATGAAAACGTTTCGGGTAAAATATGATAAGGTCATCATACGGGGAAATGGCAGAAATGATATATACACGGTCGCAGATACCGCCCTCGTCAACTTCTTCTATGATTTCAGCTTTGCGATACATAGCAGAAAGCTATATGTTTGTAGCTGTAAGTATTGCGGTAAGGTATTCCTCGGAAAAAGAAATGCTGTCGCTTGTGATGCAGAAAGCTGTCAAGCTGCATATCAGCGTGAGGTAAAGAATGCAAAGCGGCGTGAACGTGATAACAGCACATACAAGGTTTACCGCACAAGGCTCAGTAATTATATCGGTCAGCAGAAAACAAAATTGCCTGCCGAGGTGCTTGATAATCCTGCACTTGTGGAAAGGTTCGACCAACAGCGAAAGGTATTCACCAAGCAGATGCAGGATATGCTTGATGAATATGTAGCTGAAAATCGTCTGCCCGATAAGGAACTTGACGATTTCTATGAGAAGATGAAACAGGACGTTATGAGCTTTGTGTATGCTTTGAAAGCAGAAGCGGAGTGATTGGACTTTGATCCCGCCGGAGTCAAGGTTACAAATATGAAACTTGATTTACTTCCGAAGGTGTGTTATGATAATAGTATCCCCCACAGAACAGGAGCAACAGAAATGAAAAGAATCATGATAATAGAAGATGAACCCGCCCTGCGTGACGAGCTGTCGGTATTGCTTCAAAATGCAGGCTATGAACCGATTGCCGTTACGGACTATGATAATGTATCGGAGCAGATGAAGGTTGCCGATGCCGATCTGATACTCCTTGACATCAACCTTCCGAATGTGAATGGTGAAACACTTTTGCAGGACTTCCGCAAAGAACACGACACGCCCGTTATTATGCTTACAAGCCGTACCACTGAGATAGACGAGGTGCTGTCCATGAGCTATGGTGCGGACGATTATATCACAAAGCCCTACAATCCGACTATTCTGCTTCTGCGTATCTCAGCGGTACTGAAACGCTCGGCAAAGGTCGGTGCGGTACAGAAATATCATGATGTTGAGGTCAGCACCGTAAAGAGCAGTCTGATACGGAACGGCTCAGAGCAGATACTCACCAAGAATGAAATGATAATTTTTCAGCTATTGCTTGACCGTCAAGGCGAGATCGTCACCCGTGATGCGCTGATGACCGCACTCTGGGACAATGACGAATTTGTGAATGATAATGCCCTTTCGGTCAATATCAGCCGACTGCGGGGCAAGCTTGCAGAACTGGGACTGCTTGACGCCATTGAAACACGCAAGAAACAGGGGTATGTGCTGAAATGAAGCTGACGGACTACTTGAAAGACAGGCTCACGGCGTACTTTATTTATGGCATTTCATTGGTGCTTATGCTGATATTTATGGCGGCATTCCGCATTTCTTTTCAGGCGATAGTGATTGTCAGCCTGATACTTTGGCTTGCTGTCATTGTTTCTGAATTATGGGGATATTTCCGCAAGAAAAGCTATTATGATAAGCTCCTACACTGCCTGGACGAGCTTGACAAGAAATATCTGCTCTTCGAAATGACAGAGAATCCCGATTTTCTGGACGGACGCATTTTGTACGAGATTATGCAGGAAACGAATAAATCCATGTGTGAGCATATTGCAGAATACCGCCGTGAGAACAAGGGATTTCGGGAGTATATCGAGCTGTGGGTGCATGAGATCAAGCTGCCTGTTGCGAGTTTACAGCTTATGTGCCATAATGACAGCAACAACAAATATGCCGAGCAGCTCAAACGCATTGATGATTATATCGAGAATGTTCTCTATTACGCCCGAAGCGGAAATGCCGAAAAGGACTATATCATCAAACCTGTTTCACTAAAACGCACCTTTGCGGATATTGCTGTCAAAAACCGTGAGGAATTGCAGGAACGGAACATCACGCTCCATACTGAAAATCTTGATATTGATGTCATGACGGACGGTAAGTGGCTGGGCTTTATCCTCGGTCAGCTCATGGGAAACAGCATGAAATATGAAGCGGGTGAAATATCTGTCACGGCTGAGGACTTTCCCGACAAGGCTGTACTGCATTTTCGTGACAACGGCATCGGTATTCCCGAACATGATATGCCGTATATCTTCGATAAGACATTCACGGGTGAGAACGGACGGACGCACAAGAAGTCCACAGGAATGGGGTTGTATATCGTGAAAAAGCTGTGCAATAAGCTTGGTCACGGTGTTTCGGCAAAATCGGTGCAAGGGGAGTTTACGGAAATTATCATCACATTCGGCAAAAATGATATACATGATGTGCAGTAAGCCAACATTACAAAATTGTAATGTTCTGTAAGATTAAAACAGCGACAGAAAAGAAAAAATGCTGTATGATAGAATACAGAAAGGAGCTGTTTGAAATGGAATTACTGAACATACAGCAAATTGAAAAATACTACGGGAACAAATCGAGCCTGACGAAAGCCATTGATGATATTTCCTTCTCGGTGGCACAGGGCGAATTTCTTGCCATCATGGGCGCATCGGGCAGCGGAAAGACCACTCTGCTCAACTGCATTTCCACCATTGACCGTGTGACCGCAGGGCATATCTACCTTGAAAACACAGACATCACCACGCTCAAAGGCAAGGCATTGAACAAATTCCGCCGTGAAAAACTGGGCTTTATCTTTCAGGACTTCAATCTGCTTGACACGCTGACCGCCTACGAAAATATCTCCCTTGCCCTGTCCATTCAAAAGCGTTCGGCAAGTGAGATCGACACGGCGGTAAAGACTGTTGCACAGCAGCTTGGCATTACAGAGGTCTTGCAGAAATATCCCTATCAGATGTCGGGCGGTCAGAAACAGAGAGTGGCTTCGGCTCGTGCGATCGTCACAAACCCAAAGTTGGTGCTTGCGGACGAGCCGACAGGTGCGCTTGATTCAAAGGCGGCGAAAATGCTGCTGGAGCGTTTCAATTATCTTAATCATGAGCATAACGCAACAATCATTATGGTAACGCATGACAGCTTTACGGCAAGCTACGCAAGCCGTGTGATATTCATCAAGGACGGCAAAATTTTCAACGAGATCAGCCGAGGTGCGGACAGCAGAAAACAGTTTTTTGACAAGATCATCAACGTAGTAACGCTTCTGGGAGGTGACGTGAGCGATGCTCTTTAAGCTCTCCCTCAGTAATATCCGCAAAAGCCTGCGCGACTATGCGATATACTTTTTCACGCTTATCATCGGTGTTTCAGTGTTCTATGTGTTCAATGCCATCGGCGGACAGGCTGCAATGATGGAAGTCTCGAAAAACCGTGGTGATATTATCGAGCTGCTCACATCATTGCTGTCAGGTGTCAGTGTATTTGTGGCAGGCGTACTCGGACTGCTTATCATCTATGCAAGCCGTTTTCTGATGAAGCGGCGAAACAAGGAATTTGCACTCTATATGATGCTTGGTATGGGCAAGGGCAAAATTTCAGCAATACTTCTCATGGAAACCATTATTATCGGCATCGGTTCGCTCGGAGTGGGGTTGATTGTTGGTATCGGACTTTCACAGCTTATGAGTGCGCTGGTGGCGAACCTCTTTGAAGCAGATATGACTGCCTACAAATTCAGCGTTTCAGGCGAAGCAATCGTGAAAACGATCCTCTATTTTGCGGTGATGTACCTTGTTGTGATGATATTTAATAGTGCCGTTATCACAAAGATGAAGCTTATCGACCTTATCCAGTCTGGAAAACGTTCCGAGCATATCAAGCTGAAAAATCCGTGGCTCTGTGTCTTGATCTTCTTTATTGCAGCGGTTGCACTCGGCTATGCCTATTATCAAGTAGGCTGGAATTATAGCCAACTGTCAGGAAAGAAAATGACATTGTATATTGCTATGGGAGTATTTGCTACGTTCCTTATCTTCTGGTCTGTATCAGGAATGCTCCTGCGTATCGTCATGAGCATGAAAAATGTTTATTTCAGAAGTCTAAACGCATTCACGTTCCGTCAGATCAGCAGCAAGGTGGGGACAATGGTGTTTTCCATGACGGTGATCTGTCTTATGCTCTTTGTGACGATTTGTACTCTCGCCGCATCGTTCTCTGTCCGCAATTCAATGAATGCAAATTTGCAGGAGCTTTGCCCTGCGGATTTTGAGATCAGTTATCTTGAATATGCGGACGAGGAGCAAGAAACTCCTATATACAGGGATATTAAAGGATTGTATCAAGAATGCGGTCACGACTTAAACTCAGAATTATCGGATTATGTGCATTTCCACAGCTACAAAGACAGTTCGTTTACTTTTGCGGCATTTCTTGGTGATGAATTTGATGCGGTGGAGAAGGAGTTTCCGCAGCTTCTTTATCACCAGCCATTTCAGATTTTCCGTATAAGTGATTATAATTCCCTCATGCAGCTTTATGGCAAGGAATCGCTGTCAATCAATGACAATGAATATATCCTTTTATGTGACTTCAAATCTGCAAAAGCACTTATGGACAAGGTGCTGCGTAAGGGGTACGAGGTCAATATCTGCGGACATACGCTCATTTCACGGTATGACGAGTGTCAGAACGGTTTTATAGACATTACCTCACAGCATATCAATACAGGAATATTTATTGTACCGGATGCGGCGGTTGACGAATCCTATGCAAATACAGATTATATCATTGGAAACTACAGGGGAGACACCAAAGAGGATAAAGCTGACATTGAAAAGAAAATGCAGACATATTCACAGACAGTCATGGAATACGCAAGCAAAACAAGTGGGCTTGAACATGAGTATTTGTTAAATACAAGAGCAGACATTGCAGAAGCAACTGTCGGATTAGGTGCAATGGTGACATTCTTGGGACTGTATATCGGTCTTGTATTCCTGATTGCCTGCGGTGCGATACTCGCCCTTAAAGAGCTTTCCGAGAACGTGGACAGCATCGGCAGATATGAGATGCTCCGCAAGATTGGTGCTGAGGAGAGCGATATTTCAAAATCGCTTTTCAGACAGACAGGTATTTTCTTCCTGCTACCATTTATGCTTGCTGTGGTGCATTCAGTATTCGGCATGAGGTTTGCTTTACAGTTCCTTGAAACATTCGGAACGGAGAAACTGACGGAGTCCATAACAGCGACATCTATCATCATACTGCTGATCTACGGCGGATATTTCCTTATTACCTACTATTGCAGTAAGGGCATCATCAAAGAAAGAAAATAACAGAACGGATATAGGATAAACGGCTGTACCTCATGGCAGGGTACAGCCGTTTTGGGTTTATATGCTATCATTATATTGTGTCGAATTTGGCTGCTGATTTCGTGGTTACTATTTGTATGGTTCACAACACTTAACCGCTATGTTCACTCATCGCTTGATACAAAAAAGAAATATGTTGAAAAACTCAATTTTGTAGCTTAAAAGTTTTTAGCCGTCAGAAACATCTGATTGGTAGTAAATAATACATGATTTTACGTTGCTTTTTTGCCTTTTTGCCTGTAGGTGCAGATTTTGCGAAAAAATTATATTTTGTTTTGTAAACTATTATACCAGAAAGTT
>JABLTN010028049.1_pt1 | contig 24697 bp, 16 predicted proteins | sample 7160141 | NCBI WGS metagenome assembly JABLTN01 (sample SAMN14651226, study PRJNA627086) | human gut metagenome | isolation source: feces | host: Homo sapiens | reverse complement strand
CGCCCGGGTCGGTGGTCTGGGCGGCAAAAGTCAGGCCGTTGACCGAGTTGGCCGTGCCGCCCGCAGAGCCGGAACCGGCGTAGTTGTGGGTGTGGCTGGCGTTCGCCTTGCCGTCCACGAGGCCTTTCAGCACCTTGCCCTGATTTGCGCTCAGACTCTGGTCGGTGGCCGTGCTGGTCAGGTTGTCCTGTATGCCGCGCCAGGTGTTGGTCGTGGGCGGCGTATAGCCCAGGGCCGCCGTCACGTTGGCTTTGGTGATGCTGATGGTGCCGCCGGAGTTCGTGATGTTGCTGCCGGTCTTCACACCGCCAAGGACGCTGGCCGTTGCCGTGGGCAGGCTATAGGCGTTTGCGCCGGCGGTAACATTGTCCAGCTTTTTCTTGTCGGCAGCGCTCATCAGGCCGGCTGCACTCTGGGTGGCGGCACCGTAAGTGGTGTTGGTCGTGGGCGGCGTATAGCCCAGCGCTGCCGTCACGTTGGCTTTGGTGATGCTGATGGTGCCGTCGGAGTTCGTGATGTTTCTGCCGGTCTTCACGCCGCCAAGGACGCTGGCCGTTGCTGTCGGCAGCGTGTAACCGCTCACACTGCCGCCGACCGATATGGGACCCCATGCCATAGGTCCATCCCTCCTATTTCACAATGTAATAAACTGCCGTGATGGCAGCTGTCGGCGTCTGCTGCGCTCGCAGCCGCAGTTTTCCTGCAAAGCTTTCGGTCGATGTGAGTCCTGCCGTCAGGGCGGTCTTTGCACAGGTCGGTGCTACCACTACGGCCACACAGTCGTTTGCCGTCAGGCCGGACACCGGGATGTCCAGATAATATGGACATCCCGCAGTGCTGTCACTCGACCAGCCGCTGGCCGGGATGGTCAAAGACATGATGTTCACCTTATCTGCCTTTGTCTTTCCCATCTCTTCGATGCTCTTGGAGGCCGTCTGAGCCACCAGCGCGATCCTGTCCAGCAGCCGGTCCACGGCTTCCTTCAGATGAGCAAGCGTTATCCCCATCTTGTCCTCCTTTAAGAGCCAAACAGTTCATCCAGCATCGCGTTCACTTCGGTGTCGGTCGCCATGCTGGCAGTGATGCGGGCGTCCATGGTTTTTTCCATGTTGGTCACTTTCTGCTTGTCCGCGCTGGTGTAGTCGTTGGTCGAGAGACCCTTGCCGGCTTCCTTCTGGACATAGCCGCTCAGATCCACTTTCCAGTCGCCCATCTTTTCCAGCACGCCGTCGATGACCATGTACTCGTCGTACTTGTCGGAGGTACCGGCAGTACCCTTCGGGACCATGTAGATGTACTGTGCAGCGTCTGCCGCCTTCAGGTCGATGTCCCCGGTCGAGGTGACATTCTTGCGCTTCAGGTGGTCTGCCGCAGCGACAGCTTTGTTGATGGCGGCGGAGACTTCCGTCTCCGTCTGATATTTCTTGTCGTTCGTCAGGTCGCTCACCTTGGTGGGAGCATTGGTCTCCAGCGCAGATACGCGCTGGCCGAGACCGTCCGTCACATCCTTCTGGCGGCGGCCCAGCTCCTGCAGGTCGCGCAGCGCGGGAATACGGGTCAAATCATAACTAGCCATGTGTTTTTCCCTCTCTTTCTTTTATCCATTAAAAATTTCGTCAAGCATCCTCTGCACTTCTTCAGCGGATGCCTGCTGCATCGATGCCGTTCCCTTTGCAAACAGCGTTACAAAGGCACGGATGTTCACCTTCGGGGGGATGGCAGCGTAGAACCGCACACCGCCCTCCACGGTCTGAAGCACAGTCGCAAGGTTTGCTTTTTCGACCTCTCCGGCCGTGTCCAGCGTCAGGGTCCCCATCGGGACGTAAGAGCTGTCGCACCCCTCGATGGCCACGTCGCAGCTGTACCAGTACCGTCCTACGGACTTGGCCATCTCTTTCCAGCCCGCCGCCGGGATGGTCAAATCATAGCTGCGGTAGTAGCCGCCGGTGTAGTCTCGCAGCGTGTCGGTCACGAGATCCTGTACGCCGTCGTAGTAGCCCTGGATGTCCTGAGCTGTCTTCTTTGCCTCGGCGGCAGAGCTGGCCGCATCCGTTGCCGACTGGGCAGCGCGGGCGGCTGCCCCTGCTGCGGCATCTTTCACTTCCTTTACCGCGCTGTCCTTTACTTCCTGAATGGCCTTTTCGGTTTTTTCCTTTGCGCCTGCTGCGGCAGCATCCGCAGCCGCAGACGCCGCCGGGCCGGCTGATGCCTCCACATTGTTCAGTGCATCCGTCTCGGCTTTGCGTATCTCCGTTACCGCCGAGTCTTTTGCGCCGATGGTGTTTTCATATGCTTCATTGGCCTTTGCGGCGCTCTGTCTGGCGTCCTCTCCGGCCTGCCACGCCTCGTCCTTTGCCTGCTCCACGAGGGCTACCAGCTGTTGCCATGCAGGCACCGGCGGTTCGGGGATGTCCCCCATCGTGCCGCTGTTCATGGCCACGCTGTACTTGATGTCCGCGCTGGTCAGGGTGCGGGTTCCGTCGCTTCCCTCAAAGACGAGCCTGCCGCACCCGGGAGTAGAGGTCACGATGGCGGGTACTTCTATTTTTCCGTCCTCCACGAGCGACGAAAACAGCATTCCCTGCTCTGTGTGCCAGAGCGCCCGGATGGTCATTCCCTCCCACTCGCCGGTCTGGGTGATGTTCAGCCGGTATATCCCCCGGTTCCTGCTGTAGCCCAGACGCAGCTGGTTGTCACAGCCCGATGTCCGCGCCGAACCCGTCGAGGCGAGGGAGATATTGCGTTCTATCATCAGGAGCTCTCCTTCCAGAGCTTTTTCAGCTCATCCACCGCGGGCTGCATCTCGCTGTTCTTGTTCGCCGCCCGCTGCAATATCTGCACCAGCAGCTTTTTCTCTGCGCCAGTCAGCGACGTTCCCTGCATCTCTCCCTCCGCCATCTTCTGCGCCTGCTGGGCGCTGGCTGCAGCGGAGTCCGCACTTTCGCGGGTGTTCTTTACGGCTTCCAGCATCCGCGCCGTCAGGGCGTTCAGTGCATTATCCGTGCTCATTCTTCTCTCACCTCCACAATATTTCCCTTTGCGTCGATAACGGTATTTCCCGGCAATGTAAAACAGGGGTGCGTCCAGCACCTGTAAAGGTCAGGCCAGCTCATGTTTTCCGGTTCGTTCACCTTGTATCCGCCCCAGTTCAGCTTATCCGGTGCCGTCAGCATCTGCGCCCACACCGCTTCAGCGCCCTTGTACAGATACTCTTTCAGCGCACTTCCGGTCAGGCCGCTGTCGTAGTCGTTCAGTACCGGCGTCCGGGTCCAGAGGCAGAAATGGAAATAGGTGTTCGGTACGCTCCCCGCCGTTTCGGCATCCGCCGCCAGCAGCGCCAGAGCAAGCTTCTTTGCATCGGAAAAGGTCGAGCCTTCCAGGTGGTAGTATTTCGGGCTGCTGGCCGAAGTGTATCCGTATGACTCGAATCCGAACTCATAGCACGAGGGCAAAAAGACCTTCCGGCTCAGCGTGGTCACCGTGTGGCTTCCTGTATAACTGCTGCCGCTTCCGGAGTAGCCGGGCGTGTAGTAAAATTTCGTCTCCGTCAGAATGTCTTTCAGCGCCTGTGGGGCGTCCTTCAGGTATTCGCTGTTCAGGTAGACGTCAATCAGGCTGTCGGCATACGTACACCATGTCGTGTTCCATTTTTTCCCGGTGATACCGTGCCGCCGGGCAAGGAACGTCCGGCCTTCGCCGTTCAGCTCTTTCTCGTAGTCCTGCGCTATGACCACGAATTCTTCCGCCGATGTCCCGTCCTTTTCCACCAGTTTTGTCACCGCTCCCACCGCCAGTTCCTTCAGCATCGGGAGCTTCGCCTCTGCCGTTATGACGATGTTTCCCGTCACATCGGGGATGGAGACGGTCATCTTTTTCTCGTTCCATGCGGTGGCTGTCACGTCTTCGCCGCCCATCGTTACCTTGATGGATATGAGCCAGTATCCCTCGTTCAGCGTCAGAGCCGCAGTGTACGCCTTGCCGCTCTGGACGACCACGTCCGCCCGGCTCGTGCTCAGCCCGTTCAGCCGGTTGGATACCGCATACATCACGATGGCAGGTTCATCCCCGCCGCTCTGTCCATTCTTTTCCACCGTGACGCTGCACACGGCGCTCTTTCCTCCGGCGGCAGCAGTAATGATGCAGCTGCCGTCCTTCAGGGCTGCCAGCGTGTTCACGGCCTTTCCGTTTTCTACGGCGGTCGTCTGGTCTTTCATCACGGCCAGCGCCGCATTGTTCGTTGTCCAGCTCACCGCTGTCACGGTGGACTGGGTCGGCGTCAGAGTCGCGGTCAGAGTCACAGACTCGCCCTGTTTCAGCTTTACGGACGGTTTGTCCAGCGCCAGCTTTTCCAGCGATACAGCCACCGACCGCACTCTGCGCTGCGCCAGCTTTCCGCCTGCGATGGCCGTCAGGAGCGCTGTGCCGCCTTTCACGGCGGTCAGAGTATTTTCCCGGAGCTGCACGATGCCTTCCGGTTCGGCCATCCACTCCACGGTCTGAGGTGCGCTTCCGGGCAGCACCGTGGCTTTCAGGGGGCAGGACTCTCCCACTTTTATGCTCAGCTCTTTGCTGTCCAGCCGGATGCTCTCCACTGCCACCGGCTCTGCCTGCTCCGGCGGGGGGCTGTTCCAGCGCTGCTTCAGCTGCGCTATCATGTCCCATGCGCTGGCGTCGGAGTAACGCATTCCGCTCAGCGCTTCAAGCAGCAGCGCGTGTTCCTTTGCAGCGCATCGGTCGGCCACCCACTGCCGGTATCGGGCGGCTCTTTGTGCTTCCAGCGCTGCCCGGGCTTCCTGCTCAAGCACCAGCTGTAAATATTGATACCGCAGCGGCATCGCCGGTCCGTCTGCGCCAGTTCCCTCGCCGTTTTCCAGCGTCTGGTAGCACACATATTTCCCGGGCATGGTCATCTCGCGCCGGCCTTCTCCGTCCGTGGCCATCAGCATCCAGAGGCCCTGCCGCGCCGTCGTGAAACGCCCGTCCACCGGAGCGTTATTATTTCCATCCAGCAGCATCGGCTGCGGCACAGTCCCGCCCTCCTGCTCGATGTGCAGCGTCACGGCCATACCGGCCCATGTTTCCGGCAGCACGAACTCGAGCTTTTCCACGTATACGGCGCCCACGCCGCCCAGGTACAGCGTCTCCGGCTCCGCCCGCCAGCCTGTCCCGCAAAAATGGTCCTTCACTACTCTTACTTTCACTTTGAAGCTCCTTCCTTTGAGAAAGGCTCCCCTCGCTAGGGGAGCTGCTTTGCAGCGCCGCCGTCAGGCGGACTGCAAAGCTGAGAGGTTTCCTTCCGGTCCGCTGCCGCTCTCAGTAGGGCAAGCACTCTATAAAAAGCCTACCACGCCCCTCGTAACAAAACTACTGCGGACTTATTCATACAAACAAAAAGAGCAGGCGCCCTGGTTCATTACCAGAGCGTCTGCTCTTATCTTATTTCACCCCCTCCCACCAGTTCTTCTCGTCCTTCGCCTTCTCGGCCTTCTTGTCCGCAGCGCTTACCCACTGCGCAAAGTTCTTTTCCTCGTACAGGGGCTTTCCCTCTGCGTCCTCGAGGGCCAGCAGCTTCTTCTCCAGCTTCTCCCGGTCCCGGTCGCTTCCGGCCAGATACTCTTCCTTCACGCTCTCCGTGATTTTGCTCTTGATGCTGCCCTTGTCCTTGCCTGCGGTCATCAGGCGGTCAAGCTCCTCCTGCGCGTCCTCCACCCGGCCATTTTTCACTTCGTCCAGGAGTGCGTCGTATATGCTGCCGTCCTTGCCGCCCGCCAGCAGTTCGTCTGCCTTGCCGTCCACCGCCTTGTTCACAAGGTCGATGAGCTGCGCCCGCCGGGCCGCGTCCGCTTTGCCCTTGGCCCTGTCTGTCACAGGGGCGACGTCCAGCCCCTCCCGCAGCTTCTCAAATACGGCCTTTCTGGCCTTTTCCTCGGCCCGGGTCTTCCCGGCGTTCCGGGCCTCGGCCGCCGCCAACACGTCGGCGTCGTACTGCTTCAGCCGCCTTGCCAGCTCGCCGTCCACCTTGTCCGTCTTGTTCATCTGTTCCAGCTTCTTCATCGCCGCAGCAGCCTCCTCGCTGTCCTCGCTCTGGATGGCGTTGTACAGCCGGTCGTACTGCCCGGTGGCCGAAGAGGGTGCAGAGCTAAAGCTAAACCCTTCGCCTCTGCCGATGGCCTGTACATCCTCCCAGTAGCCTTCAAACGCCTGCATCACCTTCCGGATGTTCGCCGCCGGGACGCCGTAGAGTTCAAGGCCGCACTGGATGTCCTTCAGCACCGCCTTGTTCAGCTTCTGGTGGTGTGCTGTCAGCTCTTCCTCGCTCATCTCGCCAGTGTCCGTCCGCAGCAGCTTGACGGTCTTGGTAAAGGCAGCAAACAGGTCGTTCACCGCGCTGATGTTGGTGGCGCTCACCACGTCATAGTCTTTGCCGTCCCGGGCGTTGGTCAGGGCGCTGTAGATCTCCGAGCCGTACAAAAAGTTTCCGGCCGCACTTTCAGTGTATAGGTCGAAAAACCGCTTGCCCACGCTGGCCGCCGTGATGTCGCCGTTCTCGTCCTGCTCCTTGTCCCACCGGTGGAGCAAAAAGTCCGCGCCGATCTTCATCAGGGCAAATACCGCCGTCTGCACCACCTGGCTTGCCGCCGCCCGGCGCAGGCTCTGCCCAGCCCGCTGCACCTCGGCCTTGTTCTCGGCGCTCTGGTCGGCAGCATACCGGGCCTTCTGGGCTTTGTAGTCGCCCACGGCGTCGGCCAGAATGCCGTAGTTCTGGAATCGCTGGGTGGTAAACATGGTCAGCGTCTTTACAAACTCGTTGTCGCTGCGCTGGATGCCCGCCCGCTGCATGGTGGTGTAGTTGGGCTGGGTCTCCTCGATGACCCGCTGGTACATCTTGTTCACGGCTTCCCAGTAGGCTTCGCTGCCCTTCTCCGCGGCACCCTCGCTGAATTCTGCTGTATGGCGCTCCACATACCGCTTTGAGCCCTCCCACAGCGCGGCCACCGTGATCTCGTCCATGCCGGTAATCCAGCCGGTCACAGCAGGCATGGCTTCCGACGCTTTGGCCACAAGGTTTTTGTGCGCGCCGATGGAGCTCATCTCTCCCCGCTTGGTGCCGCGCAGTCGGTATTGCAGCAGGGCGTCTCCGTGCTGGCGTATTTCTGCTTCCACCGCGGCCCGCTGCTTGCCCGAGAAATTCTTCACGAAGGGCAGTACCGCCGCCATGGTGTCTGCTCCCAGCACAGCGCCCGCCGTGGGCAGGCTGGCTGCCTGCGCGATGGCCACGCCCGGGTTCACGGTCAGGATGGCTCCGGCGTAGTTGCCCCGCATCCTGTCCAGCGCCCGGCTCATGGTGCTGCTGCGCTTGCGCCGCGTGGTCTGCAGGTCGGTCAGCAGGTCGTTGATGTAGCTCACCGTCTCCTTTCCCCACTTCTCGCCGATGATCTTGTCCTTCAGCACACCGACGCCCTCCGCCGTCTCCACGGTGCTGTTCAGCACCCGCTGCACGTCCCGGATGGGCGCGGCAAGGCCCGCATAGGCCGCCGTGTCACGCAGGCTCCGGTTCACGACATTCTGGCACTCTTCCAGCAAAATGGGCTTGTCGCTCTTCACGCGCTCCTTCAAAAAGCCCCTGCCCTCGATGGTGGCATCCATCTTCACGCCCTCGATCTCCGTCGCCAGCGTGCTCCGGTCTACCGCGATGGGGTAGTAGTTCTTCACGGTGGCCCGGTCGTAGCCCAGCAGCTTCATGCTGGTCTCGTTGATGAGGTTCGTGGTGTACCGCCCGAAAAAGTCCTCCATGTCCTTGCACCAGTTTCGGTCATAGTCCGTCATGGCGTCCTGTACCGTCTGCAAAATGGTGTCGGCCATCGGGGTGCCGTCGGCGTTCACCAGCGTCCCCAGCATCACGGTCTGGCTGCGCTGGTAGGCTCTCTCAATGTTGCCCTTGGCGTACTGGGCAGCATCCGGCAGGGTCAGGCCGCCGGTCATCAGGTGGTGGCGGCTGTCCTCGTTGCGCAGCAGCATGTACAGGCTGCACAGCTGTGCGTGGTTCAGCGGCACGGCGTTGCCCTTGCTGTCCTTCAATCCGATGTCCACCAGCTCCGCGCTGGGGCCTGCAAATGCTTCCACCTCTTTCAGGTGTTCCTTGCCGGTCACGTTGGCAAACAGGCTTTCGCCTTCCACGAGGATCTCCGTCTGCCGCCGCTGGCCGTCGTTCAGCATCTGCCCCAGCTTCTCCATCTGGCCGTTTTTGGTGTAGCCGCCCAGACGCCGGAACATTCTCGTGCCGCCCAGCATGTCCAGCTGGTAGCGGTTCATCGCGCCCTTCGCCTTTTCAAATTTCTCTCCGAAGCCGTTGCCCTCCGAGTTCAGCACCTCGCGGGCGGCCTTCATAGCCATGCTGTCCACCTCTTCTGCCCTCGCAAGGCTCAGGGTCTTGTTCCCGGTCCGGATGATGTGCAGCGTGCTGGCCGTAATGGCCTTCAGCATCTGCAGCTGATCTACCGTCATGGGCAGATAGGTGCGGTTCTCCGTCTCCCGGATGCGCTGGCGCAGCCGGTCCCGCAGCTGTTCGGCCTTGTCGCCGTCCGGCAGGGCCTTGGCTTCTTCCAGCTGCTGCCGCAGCCGGTCGAGCTTTGCCTGCTTGCTGGCGTTCATATTGTCCCGCAGTGTCTGGATGAGGTTTTCCACGCCGCTGTTCTCCCAGTCGGCGTGAATGCCGACGTCCATCTCTCCGCTGCGCCGGATGCTGTCCTGCAAGGCGGTCAGCTTGGCCACGGCGTTGTTGTTCAGCACTGCCGTGTCCGCCAGCTTCGCCACCTCGGCGGCCTGCACGATGAGGCTCTTCTGCACATATTTCCCGGGCTTCGGCCGCAGCACCATCTGGTTGAGCTGGGCGGCATTGTTCCGGATGCTCCGTTTCAGTTCGTCCGCCTTCCGGGCGTCCCAGGCTTTCTGCACCCGCTTTTCGGCCAGTGCCTTTGCCACGGCTACGTCCTCGTCCCGCTGCTGCCGGGCCGTTTCAATGGCAATGGCATTCCTCTGGGCCTGTTTTTCCTGCCACGCTTCGGCCTTGCGCTGGTTCTCGGCCTCCCACTCCATGATCTCGTTTTCCTGTACCAGCAGCTGATGCTCCGCCCGGTCGGCTCTCCGCTGCTCTCCGGCCACCTGCCGGGAAAGGTCGTTGATCTGCGAATGCAGCTGTCGGCGCTCCAGCTTTATCTCGTCCAGCATCTCCTGCCGGGCCTGCTTCATCCGGTTCTTTTCGGCCTTCCATTCCCGCTCGTAGGCTTCCCGCAGAGCGGTCATCTTCTCGTCGAGACCCGCTGCTGTGCTCACCTGTGCGCCCAGCGTTTCCAGATTCTCGTTGAGCTGTCGTTCTGCCCGGCTCACGCTCTTGACCTCGACGCTCTGGCTGCGGCTGTTTTCCCGCATCCGGTCGGCAAAGGCTTTTCTCTGGGCCTGCTGCACGCTCTTCAGTCCCTTCGTCACCTCAGCCGCCCGCTCCTCGCTGCCGGCGGCCATTGCGGCCACTTCCCGGTTATGCTTTAAAATGCCCTCGAACACCGCCTCGGCGTCGGTCATCTCCGGGTGGCTCATGATGTCGCCGATCATCCGGCCCGCCAGCTCCACCTTGGCGTCCTCGTACTCGGCCACGTCCGCAAACCGGCTCATCATCTTGGGCTTGATGGTGTCGTGTACGTTCATCAGCACGTCGAGCCATTCCGTGCTCTCCATGCTGGCTGCGCCCGCCACGCCCGCTTCCTGTGCCGCTGAGCGGAAGAGTGCCGCCGCATTCTCCTTCACGCCGCCCACGGCCCGGGTGTCGTTCACGATGGCCTCGTACTGTTCCGCCGGGTTGCCGTCCCGGTATCCCTCTGCCTGCCGCAGCTTCACGCCGTGGCGCCGGGCCTCGGCTACCGCCTCTGTCCAGCTTCCGTACCGCTTTACAAGCTCCGCCTTGGCTTTGCCGTTCTTGTCTACCGTGTAGGTCAGGTCATGCAGGTCGGGGTACTGGTTCCACAGCTCCGTGTTCCGGTAGGTGGCCTCGTCCAGTACCTCGCCCGCCAGCGTCTCGGCCAGTCCCTGCGCCTTGGCCATGTCCGCGCCCTCCGAGCGCAGATACTCCACCAGCACCCGCGTCTCGTTTGCCAGCTTCGTCCGGTCGGCCCTGCTGCCGTTGGTCTTCGTCCATCGGATGGCGAGGCTCTCGAGGGCAGCGTCCGAGAGCCGGGTGTTCTTCGTCAGGCCGAAGAACTGGTTCAGGGTGTCAAAGGCCGCAGCCTTTTCTGCCAGTACCCGGCTGGCCTGCCGCTGCTGGTTCTGCTTTGCCTCCCGGTCGGCCTGCTCGGCCCGCTGGTAGCGGAATCGTGCCAGCTCACTCTCTGCCGGGAGTTCCCCGGTCTTGTAGTATTCCCGGATCTCTCTTACGACCTTGTCGGCATCCACCTTCCCGCTGTACTCCTTGCTGGCGGCCACCCGCCCGTCGGTGGTGGAGATGTCGAGGGTGAAACGCCGTTTCTCGCTGCCCAGCTGCTCCACCATCGCACGGATCTGTCTCAGCTGCTGTTCGGTCGGCGGGGTCTTTGCCGCAATGTCAACGCCCGGGGCCTCAGCCATCACACGCACATTGCCGTCTGCCAGAAACTCGTTCAGGGCCTCTGTGCCGTTGGACACCTCCGCCGGGCCGAACACTCCCAGTATTTCTCTGTGGTCGGTGTCCCGGGTGCTGTCATTCTGTGCAAAATCCAGCATCCGGCCATCAGGCAGGATATACCCTGCCCGTTCAAAACGGTCTGTTGTTCCAAACTGCTCCACGGCCAACTTCCGGCGGTACTCAGGCTTTCCGCCCGCCGCCTTGGCCTTGGTATCATACACCTTCTGCTGCTCCTGCTTCACGGCCTGTCGGGCGTTTTCCACTTCGGCCTGTGCCTGCCGCAGCTTATCGTTCACTTCGCCGATGCGGCTTTCCAGTTCTGCGCCGCGCCGGTTGAACTCCTTGCGCTTTTCCAGATAGCTTTGGTACTCTTCGCTGGCCCTGAATGCCTTGCCCTTTTCCGAGAACAGGCCATAGGCTTTTTTCTTTTCTTCGATAGCCCGCACTTCGTTGCTTTCCTGCCAGTTTGCACGCTCTTCCTTCAGGGCGCGGCGCTGACGTTCCAGCTCCCGGCTTTCTTTCTGAAGCTCACTCTGGTTTCGCCGGGATTCGCTCAGCTGGAACCTCACCGTTTTCTTCACAGGCTCGTCGGTTCTCTTGCTTTCGTCGGAGGTTTGTGCTATACTTTGCTTAGAGGTCTCCGGCAATCTACTCCTTGAATCTTCGGATTCTACGTGGGTACCACCGGAGGCTTCTACCGAGACCTCCGGCCCGCTGCTCCTCGAATCTTCGGATTCTATGTGGGCTTTGCCGGAGGTCTCTATTTTTATGGGCTTAATGTCCACAATATCATAGAATATCTCCCGCTGGTCCGTTTTGATGGCCGTCAGCACATCCGCCTCATAGACATTCTGCCCGACTTGGATCTTGATTTTTCCCCGGTTGAACGCTTCCGCATTCTTGTGGTTCGCAGGCTCACGGTATACTTCGTCTGCAGTCCGGATGATCTCGTCCAGATTGGCTGCCATCCGCATCTTGTCTGCATAAGCTTCAGCATTTTCCCACTGAAGCGCTTTGGTCGATTTCGACCAGACAAATTCATTTCGCCCGTCTTTATGGTTCAGAATCGTCCAGCCGTTCCGCTCAAAGCCGTTCGGGAAACGCTCCTTGATGGCCTGCTTGACCGTAGACTTCCACTCTTCCTGTGGAACATCTTTCAAAATATCTTCGTCGATTTTGATATAAGACTCTCCAGTTTTATCCTTCAAAATCGAAAACCGAACCCCCTGCTTTTCCGCCGCGCTCTCGGTCTTGAGGGCTGCGGCGTTTTCTTTTGCCGTCCGCAGGTTGTCCATAGCCTTTTCTGCGTGGGCGAAATACTCGTCCTGTAAGGTGCGCTTTTCGGCCTCGGCCAGGCGCTTCGCTTTCAGGGCGGCGCGGTTGTCCGGGTTGATGGTCAGCACTTCCTTCGCCCGGCTGATGAGCCCATCCAGCATCTGCCGCACCTGCTCCATTACCTTGTGGATGGCGCCGCTCTTGCCTGCGTTCTTCTCTGCCTGCCCGCGCTGGAACGTCACCCAGCGCTTGAAGCTCTCCTCGCTGTCAAAGATGCCCCGCCATGCGTCGGCCACCAGCTCCTCCGCTGCCTGCTCATAGGTCAGGCTCTGGGCGCTGTAATCCCGCAGTTTCGCCCGTATCATCTCGTCCAGGCTTTCGTAGCCGCTGCTCTTTGCCAGATATTCCAGCGCGTGCTCCTGCAAAGTCCGTGCGCCCTCGGCGTCCAGCGCGTTGTACCAGTGGTAGTCCTCGTGCAGCACCGTGCCGAAGATGTCCTGCGCACTGTCGCCGAAGAAGATCCGGGCCGTCTCGGTGTCCACATAGGCCCTGATGCTCCGGTCGTTCTGCAGCACATCCCTCAGCACAGCATCCGTGCCGGTGGCCGCTGCGTTCAGGCGGATAATCTGGTCGGCCGCGTCGCCCTCTGGCCGCATCGTACCCTTGTCGTATACCTCGCCCCTGCCGCTGGTGCTCTCGCTGCCAAGCGCGCCGCCCAGGCCGGCCATCTTTTCGGCGTAGAGCATCCGTTCGCCCTTGCCCTGGGTGTAGGCGATCTCAAGGGCCGTCCGTCCGGCGTCGGTGCTCAGGATGTAGTTGATGTCTGCCGCCGTGCCGCTCATGCTGCCCGCCAGCTCCAATGCCTGCGCAAAGGTGTCTGCACCGCTCCGGCCCAGCCGGTACAGCGGCGACGCTGCGGCCGCGTACCGGTCGGCGTCCACCCTGTCCGGCATATTTTTGCTGATGGTCTGGGCTGCCTTGTCCGTCACCCGCCAGCCTTCCAGCGCCCGCTGCACCTCGGCCTCCCGCTGTGTCTTCGGCGCTTCCGGCCGGAGTCCCAGAGTCTCCCGCAGCGGGGCGTTCTCGTAGCTGTCGGTTTCACCTACAGCGGCAGTCGCTTCACGCACGTTGTCCGGCGCAGCCGTTTCCGGCATGGCATCGGCGCTTTCTATGGGGGCATCCTGCACCGTCTGCGGCACACTCGCAGCTTTGCTGGGCAGCTCTGCACTCTGTACAGCAGGCGCAGCTTCGCTTTTCGCCTTCTGCTGTGCGGCGATCTCCCGCAGCATTCGGCGGGTCGCGCCCGCAGTGTCGGGCAGCGTCACGCCGTAAGCCTGCTCAAAGGCCGCACGGTTTCCCCGGTTCTCGGCGTTCGGTGTAAACAGCCCGATGGTCTTGCCCGTCAGGCTGTCGTTCGCCGCCACTTCGGCAAACTGCCGCACCGCCGGGTTTTCCGACTGCGCAGCAGCCTCGTTTACGCTGCTGTTTACTCCTTCCGTCTGCGCCTGCGGCGCATCCGCCCGCTGCATACTTTCAGTGGAGTTTCCTTTAGGAAAGGCGCTTTGCTCCCGGGTTGCGGCTCCCAGTGTCTGCTGCGCAGGTCCACTGCCGCTTCCCTCTGTCGCAAGGCCCGCCATCTCACGCCCTGCAGCACTTCCAGCGTCCAGCTCAGAGCTGCCCGGCACGCCAGTGGCTCGCCCCTCTGGGGGAGCTGTCGGCGAAGCCGACTGAGAGGGCTCCGCCGTCCGGGCCTCCCACTCCTTCTGCTGGGCGGCAGCCCGCTTCATCCGGTCCGTCCGGTCGTAACGCTCCGTCGTCCGGCTCAGTCCCTCGCTCATGCCTCGCAGTCCCGTGCCGATTGCGCCGCCCAGCGCGCCGGATGCACCGCCGGAAAGTCCGCTTTCCAGCGCGGTGAGGAAGGTGTCTTTGTTGAAGAGGTTCTTCGCTGCCTCGCTGTCCCCCAGCGCAGCGTCGATGGCCATGTCCGCATAGGTCTCCGCAAAGGCCTGCATCGAGTTGTCGATGCCTCCCGAGATGGCCGCAGCCACCGCCGGATAGTGCTTCGCCAGCTCCGAGCTGCCCGCCAGCCCCTGCACCCAGTCTGCGATCTGCCCCGCCAGTGTGTCCTTCGCGTAGTCCGAGCCCATGGTCTTTGCAAGGTCTGCCGCGCCCACCGAGTTGATGGCCCATCCTGCGCCGAACTTGGCGAGGCCGCCGCCCAATGCCTTACCCGCGCTCTCGCCCTTCTCCGCGCTCTGGCCCATGGCCTCCGCCGCGCCCTGGGCGCTCAGCATAGGCAGGATCCACGCAACGCCGTCGCCGCCTGCCGCAATGGCCAGATTCTCCGCCGCGCTGGTCACAGCTCCCGTCACGGCCTTCTGCGCCGGGCTCAGGCCGCTCTGGGCCGCAGCCGTCAGCTGCTGCCCGCGGTCGTAGAGCTGGTAGCCCACGCTCTGGTTCTTGTCGATGCCGTCGCTCACTTCCAACCCCGCCAGCTTCTGGCGCATCTCCCGGATCTCCTTGGAGTTGTACCCCATCGAGATCAGCTCCCGGTTCCGGCTCTCCGGCCAGGTGGGGTTATAGTCCATGTCCACGTCGGTCAAAAGGTCAAACAGGCTCTGGGCGTGCTCGTCGCCCTTGATCTCCTGCCGTACCTTCTCCCAGTTTTCCATGGTGGCCGCGATGTTCTTGCCCGCCTGCACGCCGTACTCCGCGCCCAGCACCGGGGCAGCTGCCACCGTGTCTCCGATGCCGCCGATGGTGTTCGCCGTCCGGCGCACGCCCCGCTGCCATGCAGGGATGGCGTCCAGCGCAGCGTTCATCTTTCGGGCCTCGTCGATCTGCGCCTGTGTCCAGCCGCCCTTCTCGATCAGGTCGGCGTCCGTGTACGCGCCGTGGGTGTTATCCACCCGGCGCACCGCGTCGGCCAGATTCTTGTTGTCCCCGGTGTCCAGCCACTGGTTGATGCGGTCAAACTCGTCCGGTACGCTGTCCTTGGCAAAACTGGCTCTCAGCTCCTGCGCCCGGCCGCTGCCGTAGGCCATGGCCCCGCTGCCCACGTTCTCCAGCACGTTCCCGCTCTTCGCCGGTACGCCCCATTTCTGCCCCATGTCCAGCGCCTTTTCAGTGGCCGCAGGCGCAGCCTGACTGAGAGGTTTCTTCCCGGTCGATACTCTTCCGGCAAGGCTGGTATCGTTCCTCGCATCCACCTCCCCCATGTCGCTGGCGTGCCGCTCAGTGTACTGCTGCAGGGCATCTGCATAGATGTTGCTTTTGGGCGGCACTGTGCTCGACGCAGTGGACGGATTCGGTGTCTTGGTGCGGATAGCTCTCACCTTTTCCGCCGTCCACCCAGAGCTTTCTGCCGCCTTCGACGGGTTGCTTTCTCTCATCGCCTTAACTTTTTCTGCTGTCCACGCCATCAGCCCTTCACCCCCGCTTTCTCAAGCGCTCTTGCGATTTCATTATCACTGTACCCGTTCTGGCTCATATTGTTCATGATAGCCCACGCGCTATAACCTTTTTTCGCATAGTTCTTTGCCAGCATTGCCGCCATATCTACGCCGCCGCTCTGGCTTGCACTCTGGTCGTTCGCAGTATCTGCATTGAGCCACCCATTATCCGTTAAGGTCTTCTTGTAAAAATCGTACAGCGGCTCATTTCCCTTCATAGAAGAAAATGTCTTTGCCATACTTTGCAGCTGACTGTTCGTCCAGCTGCTCCCGCTGCTTTTCGTTCTGCTGCTCCTTCTGCCCGAAGAGCTGCCCGAGCTGCCTGCGCTCTTTGTTGCCAGCGCCGTTGCAAGCTGCCGTCCTGCGATCGTCCTGTAATTCCCCACAGAGTTCGGATCCAGGCCGTACAGTTCCAGCACCGCCCGTGCAGCCTCGTCGCTGCCGCCGCCTGCCAGCCCGGCTGCGGTCGTGAGCGCACCCGCCTTGTCTGCGCGGGTGATGGGTGCGCCGCTGTAATTGTCGAAGATTCCGGTATCCAGACCATACCGGCCCAGCACGGCGTTCGCGGCATCGCCCGCTCCCTGCTGGTACAGGTTGAACGCCTGCTCGTAGGCATTCAGTGCATCGCTCTGGCCGGTGCGCTCTTTGTTGTACTCCCACTGTTCCCGGGCAAACTCGTTCTCCCACTGCTGCTGGGTGTAGCCCTTGTAGGTGTCGTAGGCCGTCAGACCGGCTCTGCCCACACTCTTCGCCATCTCCCACAGGTTCGAGAGGAAATCGCTCTTCTCCTGCGCCGCCTGATCTGCCCGACTCTTCTTGTAGTCCCGCCAGTCCTGCGCGTTGGCCACGGCCCCCTGATGCTCCGCCGCCTCGAGGTTGTCCTGATTCTGCAGCGCACTCAGCAGTCCCGAGAGGCCGTTCTGCTTCAGCTGGTACAGAGTCAGGGCCTTGTCCCGCAGCCCGGCCAGCCCGCTGTCCACGTTCGCCATGGCCTGCTGGTAGCCCTGCCGGGCCACACTGTTTGCGTAGCTCGAGCCGTACCCGCCGCTCAGCGCGGCAGCGCCCGCAGCGGCGTTCTCAGCCGCCGCTCTGGCGTTCGCCTGTACCCCTGCGCGGTGCTGCCGGTAGAGTTCGCTGTCCGTGCCTACGTCATAGCCTGCATTGCTGGCTGCGCCCATGCTGTCCAGCGCCTCGTTGATCCGGTCGGTGTAGTTGCTCTGGTACGCCCCCGGCATCGCGTTCTCCGCGTCCTTCTGCGCCGCTTGCGCGTTCTTGTATCTCTTGAATACGCCCATCTTTAACTCCTCTCTTGACAAATACGTAAAATACGTATATATTATAATTACAGATTCGGAGGTGCATCTTCATGCCAATGACCCCCAAAGAAATCGTTCGCCTGCTCGAACAGAACGGTTTCGTGTTCGTCAGCTCCAACGGTTCTCATCGCAAATACCACAACCCCACCACCGGCAAGACCACTATCGTCCCTTTCCACGCCAAAGACCTCAAACCCGGCACAGAGAAAAATATCCTCAAACTGGCCGGTCTGAAGAAATAAGGAGGCATTTCTATGAACGCTGTTTTCTATCCCGCGGTGTTCCACCCCGAAGAAACGGGTTATTCTGTCACCGTCCCCGACATCGAGGGCTGCTTTACGCAGGGCGATACGATGGATGAGGCTGTGCGGATGGCACAGGATGCCATCGGCCTGATGCTGGAAGAGTGCGCTGTCTGCCCCACTCCTTCCGTTCCTTCCTCTCTTCCGGTGGAGGCCGGAGACTTTGTGGTCATGGTCCCCTTTGATATGGCTGCTTACCAAAAGCAGTTCCGCCCTGTTAAAAAGACCCTCTCCGTCCCCGCTTGGCTCAATGATGCAGCCGAGGCCGCACACATCAACTTCTCCGGCGTTCTTCAGGACGCCTTGAAGGAAAAGCTCCATCTTGCATAATTCTTGATAGCTCAGCCCCTTCGGGCTGGGCATTTTTAATTCTGTTTCATCTTGGCTGTCCGGGTTGCGGCTCCCAGCGTCTGCTGCGCTGCCGCTTGCATCCTGCTGGCCGCGGCCCCAACAGCTCCTCCCTGTTTCCGCCACTGGCGGCGGTCGTCGCCGTTGCCCTTCCGAGCCGGGCGCTTTATTTTCACAGCAGAAGCGGCAGCAGGCTTGCGGCAACGCTCAGGATCGTCCCAAAGATGCCCGTACTCCGGCTCTTCTTTGCCTGGCTTTCGCTAGCCGCCTGATTGTACACGCTCTGATAGTAGTTGCGCTGGTTCTCCCAGTTCTGATAGTTGGTCTGGTACTTCTCGTAGTCCTGCGCCTCGGCTTGCTGGTATCCGCTCAGCTGGCTCTGCAGGTCGCTCTTTTTCTGGGTGTACTGGTTCAGTGCCTGACTGTACAGCCCGTTCGTGGCATTGCTCAAGCCCGCCATGGCGTTCTGGTAGGCGCTCTGGCCCGCCTGCGTGCCATAGCTCGAGCCGTACCCGCCCGAGATGGCGCTGGCGTTGGCCTGCGCGTTCTCGTTGGCCAGCTTTGCCTGTCGGGTGTAGCTGTTCTTGTACTGCTCGTAGGCCGCATCCCGGGTGGGGTCATAGCTGAAATCCTTCATCCCGTCCAGCTGACCCATCACGCCATCTATCCTGTCTTTGTATTTGCTGGTGTAGTCTTCCGGCTTCTTCGCCTCCCACTCCTCCAGCTGCGCTCTTGCATTGCTCAAATTACTCATTTCAGCTTCTCCTGTAAGTTCCCCGAGAGATTCTCGGTGTCAAGGTTGCTCAAAATATATTCCAGCTGCTCCTGCATCTGGTACAGATAATTCCTCAGCTCCCGGGCGCTGGCCGTATCCAGTCCCTCCAGCCTCGGCATGGAGATCTTCGAAAGCCCTACGATACTAGCCACGTCTCGGTACACCTCCGTTCACTCTTCCGCCCTCGCTGCTGCTCAGCGTCATGGCGATGCTCCTCACTGCGATCTGCCCTTTTCCGGTCAGGCGCAGCCGCATGGTGTCGTGACGGGTCGGGACGAAGGGCAGGTTCACTCTCACACGCTTCCCTGCGGTGTCCACCCGGCCCATCTCCTGCCACTCGCCGCCGTCGAAGCTGGCCCAGAGCGTCACCACGGTCCGCTCCATCGCGTCCAGCCGCACCGTCACCCGGCTGCAATACTTGTCGTCCGGGCTCCCGATTCCGATGTCACCGGTCACAGCCTCGTATTCCACCGTGTCCTCTTCACCGCTGGCCTCCCGGCTTCCGTCTGCGGCCCAGATGGCCTCTTTGTCCCAGAGATAGAGCTGTCGCCCGGTGCTGCACATGGCCCAGCCGGTGGCGTCTTCCTCGTGCCAAAGCCCTTTCTCAGTGTCGTATACCAGCAGCCGCTGCCCGCCGGAGCTTTCGGTGTGCAGATAGTACCGGCCCACCAGCCCGCCGGCGGCGGCTCTCGTCACATGGCTGAGGCGTTCTTCGTCCAGCGAGGCCGACACCTTGGTGGGTAGACTGCCGTCCCACGCCATGACGCCGTCCATCGAGAGGTAGTACAGCGTCTCGTTGATGACGCAGAGACTCTGGTGCGCACCTTTGGCCACGCCCGAACACTGGATGCTGCTCATCTGGTAGTCGCTGGGCTTGGTGCCGTACAGCTTGTGCAGACCGTTCTCCTTGAAGAAAAGCACGTATCCCATGCAGGTAGCCGCACCGGTAAAGGCCCCGTCGCTGCCCACAGTCACGGCGTAGCTGTCCGCTGCCGTTCCCCGGTAGGAGAACCAGTTGGTGGCGTCGCCCAGCTTGCAGGCATAGATGACATTCTCGGTGCTCGAGCAGCCCCATACACGGTTGTTGTGCTCCGTCAGCCAGTCGAGATCCGGCACCCGCCGCTGGGCCGTCACGTCCGGGAAAGGCCCGTCGAAGGTCTGGGTGGTCTTGCCGTCCATGGCCGTCCACACCACGCTCTGGCCTGTCACCACGCAGGTGCCGTAGTACAAAACGCTCTCGATGTCCGGCGCGATGGAGAGGATGACCGAGTCTCCGGCTACGTCGTCCACCACTACGTCCCCGCTGAAATCAGAAGAGTAAGCATTCTTCACCACAGACGGGATGCCCGTCAGCGTCACAGTGTCCCCGGCTTTGAAAGCTTCGCCCAGCCCCTTGCAGGTCACGCGGCAGTAGTTCAGCAGAATGTTCTGCCAGCCGCCCGCTGTGCTGTAGAGCTTCAGGGCGTCGCGGTAGCTCCACGGGGCGTCTTCGGCCTGTTTGAGCCAGACATCGCCGTTCTCCGGGCTTTCCGGTTCGGTCGCACCGAACAGATTCGGCGTGTACACTACACCGGCAGCATCGCAGGGGGTCACGGTCAGACTCACTCCGCCCTGCTGCCAGCTGGACCCCAGCGCACTCAGCGTTCCGCTCGCAGTGTCAAAGGACATCTTGTCCGGCCAGATGAGCACCTTGGTCCCCATGCCCACCAGTCTCTTCTCGTCGTTGGTTAGAGCGTCCTTCAGCTCCACAGTGGCGTTGCCGTCATCCGGGGCATACCGCAGGGTCGTGCCTTCCACGGTCACAAGGCCGTTCAGATGGTACATCCCGTTCATCCCGGCTGCTTCCCGCACCTTCCGCCGGGGCTTGCGGGTCTCGAGGGCCGGGTATCCTCGTGAAGAAAAGTTTTTCTCTTCGCTCAGCTCTGCCTCGCTGCACGCATATCCCTCATTCAGCCCACCGAATACCCGCAGCAGCTGCCGCTGGCTGTTTATCTGGTTCAGGTTCGTCACGTCATCAGCCTCCCGCCGCCTGCCGGCATATAGTTCCGCCTCACCCACACCGCAAACTCCTGCACATAACTCGTGTAGAGCTGCAGCTCATTCGCCGCCCGGGCCGTCTCGCCCAGTGCAAGGTCCATCTGCGCAGCCAGCCAGTGCGGATAAAGTGCTTCTGCCGCACAGCAGGCCAGCAGCGGGGTGTCATATTCCAGCCCGTCGTTCCACAGAATATCCGCGCCCTTGTCCTCAAAGTCGCCGCCGGTCTGGCTGCGCTCCACGATGTTCCGGCGCATCCCGCTGTCTGCCTGCCGCAGCCATAGCTGCTTCAACCGGTTCTCAAAATGATTGTTCGGCCTCAGCTCATCAGCCATCTTTATCGCTTCGCCTGCTGTCATTCTTAATAATCCTTTCATCTTAGGTATCCGGGTTGCGTTTGCTGCTTTTTCTTCAACCCCTTGGCGGGGCTTTGAAAAAGCAGAACGCTGCCCCAGCCTCGCCTCCCTGTTTCCGCCGCTGGCGGCGGTCGGCACCGCTGCAAAACAAAATCCCCCGGCGCAGCAAGCGCCTGCAAGCTGTACCGGGGGAAATATCAAATGGTCATCATCTGGGTTCCGGCCGCCGCCTGCATGGCCTGACTCTTCCGGGCCGCTTCGGCGTCCTGTTTGATGCTGTGTTCCAGCACCTCGGCCACAGCCTTCGGCACCTTCACGTCCATGCCGCGCTGGATGAGGTAGCTGTCGCCGTTGACACCCACGAACACCGGTGCCGAATAGCGGTCGTCATCCTTGAACAGATGGATAGTCACCATGCCGTCGTCCTTCTCTTCGGCCTTTGCTTCGGTCTTCTCCACAGTCTCCACCGCGTTCTCCACGGCCTGGGCCGCAGGTTCTTTCTTCGTAGCCATAGTATTTCCTCCTTAGTTTGCCTTCGCCTTCGCGCTGTACTTCGGGCTGATGCTCTCGATGCGGACCATGTACTGCTCACACAGACGTTCCGCAGTCTTGATGGCCTTCCAGCCCACGGATGCGCGCTGGTTCAGCGGGTCTTCGCCCGCACCCAGCTGCTTGACGATGTGCTGCAAGCCGCCGCCCTCCACCTCGGTCACAGCATAGGCATGAGCTGCCAGCACCAGAGTGCCAAACACGGCCAGACCGCTCGGGCAGCCGCTGCCGGTCCAGATCTTCGCCTCGCTGGTCTCGATGAAGCGCACACCGGCCAGCTTGCCGATCTCACCGTTGTAGATGTTCTCAGGGGCAGCATACTTGTGGACGTCGATCCACTCCGGGTTGCGGCGCAGATCATAGGCCACATAGGGGTGGACGATAGCAACGTAACTCTCGCCGATGGCGTCGGCATTCTGGGCTTTCAGGGCAGTGGCCGCCTGGTCGATGAGGTCGGGCGTCAGCACACTGGCGGTGGTCAGATTGGCGCGGCTGGTCACAGCGGTGTCGCCCGCCGGCGCGTAGATGACGTTGGTGCCGCCTGCCAGCACCTCGCGGGTCACGGTGTCCAGCGTACGGCCCGCCTGAGATGCCAGTACCTTGGTCGCCTGAGTGATGTTGTTGTCGATGGCAGTCAGCTGCAGCACGTCGGTGATGGCTGCCCAGCCGCCGTACTGCTTCACGGTGGCGGTCATGGGGGTGACGGTCAGGGCCTGAGCATTGGGGGTCACGCCCTCGGTCAGCGGCTCGGTGGCCTTGGGCAGGCTCTCGTACTTACGGAACTCGATGGTCTTGCCGTTGTTGGCCGGGATGGGATACTTGTCGCCAAACTGGTCATGCACCAGCAGCGGCTCTGCCTGGTCCAGCAGACGCTTCTCGTAGTAGGTCTTCATTTCGGCGCTCATGCCAGTCGCACCGGTGTGGTTTGCAGGCTGTGCAAACAGCTGCAGATTCATGTGGATTTTCATTTGTGTTCTCCTTTCGTGTCTTGCTTTATTGAGAGCCGCCATTTCCTTTGAGAAAGGCTCTCCTTTCTAGGAGAGCTGCTTTGCAGCGCCGCCGTCAGGCGGGCTGCAAAGCTGAGAGGTTTTCTTCCGGGCAGCGGCAGCTTCCGGTTAAAAAGTGATGATCTGCCCCCGCATGGCCCGGCGTTCCAGCTCTTCGCACTGGGCAGGCGTCAGCTTGGAGACGTCGGTCTTCAGCACCGCCGCGCCGCCGGGGTTCGTGCCGTTCTCGCTGGGCCGTGCGCCCCGCTGGCGGATACGCTCCACCACGCCGCTCTCCGTCTTCTTGGCGGTCTCAGCAGTCTTCCGGGCCATGATGTCGTCAAAGTAGCGGGCCTTGTAGGCGTCCTCCATCTTCACGCCCAGCTTGAGCATCTGGGCAAAGTCCGGGTCGGCCAGCGCCGTCTTGATGTCGAAGTCCGGGTCTTCGGCCCGGATGCGCTCCACGGCGGCGTCCCACTCCTGCTGGATGGCTTCCATCTTGGCGGCTTCCGCCCGCTGCTGCTCGGCGGCACGGTGCTTGGCGTTCTCGCTTTCCAGCGCGTCCATCTCCTTGGCCAGCTGGACGCTGATGCCCTTCTTCATGGCCATGTCTTCGTAGTAGGCGTCGTCCTTCACGACGCCGCCCTCCACCGCAGCGGCCAGTGCCTCGTAGTCGCCGGGAGTAGTGCCGTACTTCTGGCCCAAAGCGTTCAGGATACGCCCCACCGGCCCCTGCTCGTTCAGGATGCTGTCGTAGGCTTTCTGGGTGGCCTGCACGATCATCTCGCCAAACTCCCGGTTGTACTCGCCCCGCATCAGTTCGCCAAACGCTTTCCGGTGTGCCTCCGGGTCGGTGCCGCTCTTGTCTGCCGCACCGTCCTGTTCCTCGCCTTCAGCAGCATCTTGCTCCGCGTCCGGCTCTTCCGCCGGACTCAGCATCTCATCCACCTCGGCGGCAGCAGCCTCCCGGCCTTTGCCCTGGGCGGGAGCAGACGCAGCCTTTTCTTCCGCCGCAGCTTCGCCGGTGCCTTCTGCTGCACCATCGCCGCCCTCAGCAAACATCTGCAATTTCATCGCAGGTTCGTCCATATCATCTGCGCCGCCGTCTGTGACCATCAACTCAACATTGTCCGGATACGCTTCCGCCAGCGCACGCAGGCCCTCTTCCACAAAGTCAAACCAGCTTGCAACCATCAGATTGTTCGGGCCGGGTTTCGGCAGAGCCTGCACCACAAAAGTCTCGCCATGCTGCACACAGCTCGTCAGGAGTCTCCCACTCCTTGCAGCCGCGTCCACCTTGTTTGCCAGCGTCTGCACCAGCACAGAAACTGCCGCACATACGATGTCCTGCCCCTCCGGTGCGTAGTCGGCATGGCCGCTTACAGCCAAACTATAGCCTTTGTCCGTATCCATCATTTCAACTTTGATCATGTTACCCTCCGCTCGTTCTTATATCACTTATTCGGGTCATTGATATTCATCGCCCTCTCGGCAGCTTTCGTGGCCAGCGGGTTCGTTCCGCCGCCCACCTGTCCGCCCAGAGAGTTCGTCACTGTCTTCGCGCTGGTCTCTCCACCGCCCCCGCCGCCGGTCATGGCAGCGGCTGCAGCACCGGCCTGTTCGCTCAGATTCGAGCCGTTCTGCTGGTCGATGACCGCCGCCATCTGCTGGATCTGTGCCATCGCCTGCTGCAGCTGCTGGTACAGGGTGCCGTTCTGGGCCACCCGCTGACGCACCTTCTCGATTCCCTCGAAATCCATCATGTCCAGACACGCCAGTGCGGCGTCCGCGTTGGCCGGGGCAAAGAATCCCAGCTGGTAGCACTCCTTCGCTGTCTCGTTCTGGGAGAGGCGGCTGAAGGTGCTCTTTTTGGCCGCGCTCACCGTGATGTCGAACACCGGCTCATGGGCGCCCAGTTCCACGCCGCCCACGCTCTCCACCGGCTGCGGCCGCAGCATCTGTCCCGAGAACTCCCGGTACTCCGTGCCGCCCTGCTGGCCGGTGATCCGGTAGACGCGGCTCTCGTCGTAGAACTGCCGCATCAGGTCGATGATGAAGTAGCACTCCTTGGCAAAGGAGCGGTAAGAGCTCTTCAGCATGTCCCGGCTCAGTTTCGAGCCTGCTTCCTGCAGCGCCGCAATGGCCGAGGCCGCCGTCAGGCCGCTGGTCGCGCCGCCCTGGTTCACGTCCCGGTTTCCGCTGATCTCCTTCAGCTCTGCGACGCGGTTCTGCTGGTAAGCGATGGTGTTGGAGGGCAGCGGAGCGGTCTCCAGCTCCATGAAGCCCCGCTCATCCAGACGGCCCACCAGATGTACCACGTCTTTTGCCGTGTCCAGCAGCTCGTCCTCGTTCACGCCCGCCGTGTCCGAGACGAGGTATCGCTTCTTGGCCGCCGCCAGCGTGTTCTCGTCCATGGCCTGGGTCATCCGGTCGATGGCGTCCTGGGTGTCCTTCATCACGTCGATGTACCCGAAGCCCGCCGGGCTGTTCTCCTCTACGAAGAGCGGATCGAACACAAAGGGATATTTTCCGTGGTCATAGAAGCCCGTCTCGGCCATCGCCGGGTCGTTCTCGCTGGCGTAGAGCACCACGCCGTTGCAGAACTTGCAGTAATGCACCACGGTCTGGCCGCCGGGCTTCTCCCGCTTGTAGT
>JABLTN010100848.1_pt1 | contig 24702 bp, 17 predicted proteins | sample 7160141 | NCBI WGS metagenome assembly JABLTN01 (sample SAMN14651226, study PRJNA627086) | human gut metagenome | isolation source: feces | host: Homo sapiens | reverse complement strand
TAAATTCATGTCACAAGTTGAACAAGCCATATTTAATAAGGTAAATGAAGAAAGAACTAAAGCTGGAGTTGCACCATTAACTTATAATACCACTATGGAAAAATATGCTAGAATTAAATCTCAAGATATGGGAGACAATAATTATTTTAGTCATACTGATTTAAATGGTAATAATATAACTGCAAAAATGAAAGCTGATGGAGTTACATATAATGCTTGGGGAGAAAATATTGCATATATAGGTGGAGTTACAGATCCTACAGCATTAGCAAATCAATTTATGCCAAATTGGATGAATTCTCAAGGACATAAGGAAAATATATTATCAACAAAGTTCAGCAGCATAGGTGTAGGAGTATATAAAATAGGAAATAAAGTATACGCAACTCAAGAGTTTTATAGATAGAAAATAAGTTTTTGATATATTCATAAATAGTATAATAATTGGAAGCTATAAGATGATTTAAGAATAATTCATCCTATAGCTTCTTTTATTTAAATGTAAAAAATACTTAGAAGCTCCCACTTCTATAAGTGGAGAGTAGTTCACGAAAATAGCCCTTTAGGTTATAATAAAAGAAATTAAGAAAGATAGTAAGGAGAGGGAAAATGGATATTATTAAGGGTTATATATACTCTGAAGAAGAATTTGAAGAAATTCAAAAAAACTTCAATGGTAAAGCAGAATTTGATAATGGTTCAATATTTCTAACTTCAAGTACATCTATTGAACATAATAGAATAAAGAGAAAAATATTAGCTAAATTAGATAGCTTCTTTAATGGATCAAAATGTGAACCTTTTGATGAGCAAATAGAAGTAATATTTCAAAATAAAGATGAACTATATAAATATAAACCAGATATTTTTGTTATGTGTGAGAATGATACTAGAAAAGGTGAAAGTTTTACTTCAGTTCCCAAAATTGTATTTGAAGTAGTTTCTAAGAGCACTGCATCTCATGATTATATAACTAAACTTGCAGTATATCAAAAGTTTAAGGTAGAAGAATATAATATTGTAGAGCAAAGTGGTAAGATTATACAATATTCATTGGTTGATAACCAATATATTATTGCAGATGTATATAAAAATGATGATGAATATGTAAGTACTGTTTTTAATGATTTAAAAATAAGTTTAAAGGAAATATATTAATATTAAGTATTCCATGATTATAAAGCAGTTGCAAAATAAATTTTGGTAACTGCTTTATATTTTTTTCTTTCTGTAATAGACGAAACAATATAGTATTTTAGTTTGAAATATATATTTGCAAATATGAAAAGAATATTTGATGCTTTATTTGCTTTTAAAAACATAAAGTATAATACTTTAGAAATTAGATAAGATGTTATTGAAATGGTATCAGGTGAAGAAGTAGATATATCGAATAAAATTACTATGTTATAGTAAAATAACATTATATATTTAACAAATGTAGGAAAGTGAAGATGGTAGGTGATAAACATGTTAGATATTACTTCAAAAGCAACTAAGAAAATTACAGAAGCATCATATTTATGTATGGGAAACTCCTTTAGATATAGAGCAATAATAAGAATTGCATATAAAAAATATGAAAAAATGAAGTATTCACTGTATAAAGAAGAAATCTTTGATGATATTAAAAAAATTAATGGATTTGATGAATATACATTAGATGATTTAAAGCAAGATTTAGATGCACTAGAAGCCTGGGGAAACTTTATTACCATGCAGGATACAGCTAAAACCAGAACTTTAGAGGAATTTAAAAATAGAAGATTTAGATATCAATTATCCACAACAACTATTGAATTAGAAAGAACTTTAATAAAAATTGAAAATATTAAGGAAACATCTAGAGGGTCATTGGAAATTTCATTAATTGAAAGATTTAAAGAAACATTAGAGCAAATAAAAGTTCTTGAAGAATTTGATAGTAGCAAAATATATTCATGGTGGGAAATGCTAAATAGAGATTTTAAGCATTTAAATGAAAACTATCAAGATTATATTAGCAAATTTTATTCACCTAAAACAGAGGAGTTACTAAAAACTAATGAATTTTTAATATTTAAAGAAAGCTTTATAAAATACTTAAGAGAGTTTATTAAGGGATTACAAATAAATGTACCTAATATAAAGTATTTATTAAATCATATTAATGATGAAGAAGCTAAAATTAGATGGATTGTTCAAAATATTATAAAGTATGAAAAAGAAAATATTGCTTTAGAGACTGATTATGATGAAAAGGAAAGCTATGAATTACATTATGGAAGATACTTAAGCATGAGAGAATGGTTTATTGGAGCTTCAGGTAATATTTCTATGGCTGATAATCTTTTAGAAAGCACTAGTGAAATTATTAGAAAAATAACAAGGTATGCTTTGCAAATAGTAGAAATGCAAACTTCAGGGGGAAGTAGGAAGGGAGAATATAAAGCTTTAATAGAGATGTTTAATAAGTGTATAGATATTAATGAAGCACATAAATTATCATCAGTAGTTTTTGGAGTAATGTTATCAAAACATATAGGTTGTGATATTGAAAGAGAAACAGAAAATATTAATAGTGGAATATATGAAGAAAAAGCTACAACTGTAATAGTGCAGCCAAGTAATAGATATAGAGCAAAAACAGCTAATAGAAATTCAGTTAAGGAAAAAACGGAAGCTAAAAAAGTTATGGCTAAGCAAATATTAGAAAAGAGACAAAGAGAAAAAGAAATTATTGAAAGTAAGATTATAAATAATAGATTATCATTTAAAGAATTAGATAATATTACTGCAGAAGAAAGAAGAATATTTTTAACTTGGTTATCTTATAGCTTAAACAAAAAAGGTCAAGAATGGATAAGGAATGAGTATGGAAGATATTATAAGATAGCAAATAAGAATGAAACAGAAAAAATAACTCTAAAGTGTGAAGATGGAGACTTTATTATGCCTGCTTATGAGATTATTTTTAAAGAAGAGGTTTAAAAAATGAATTTTGTTGATTTATTAGAAAACTATTTAATATTAAAAGAGAGAGATAAAGATCTATATTATGATGTTAAAGATAATATAGATAAATATAAAAGCTTTATTTATGATAATCTTGCTTATGACATAATTATAAAAGATGATTTTATAAAACTTGAAAAAATTCCAGGAATTCCAGAAGAATGGATGGGGATAAATGAATTTACAGAAATTAAGGAATACATATTTTTTATTTTATTAATTACATTTTTAGAAGATAAGAATAAGGAAGAACAATTTATTTTATCTAGCATTACAGAATATATAGAGCATAATTATCCAGATGAAAAGATAGAATGGACTATATTTAAAAATAGAAAAAGTTTAATAAAGGTTATGAAATTTGCCATAGATATTGGAATAATTAAAAAGAATGATGGTAGTGAAGAAGAATTTTCAAAAAGTGAAACTGGAGATGTTTTATATGAAAGTACAGGATTATCAAGATATATAGTAAGAAGATTTAGTAAAAATATTGAAGATAGTGAAAGCTATGAAGATTTATTAGGTGATGAGTTTTCGGGAATAAGTAAAGATTTAGGAACAGTTAGAAAAAATAGAGTTTTTAGAAGATTGCTTTTATCTCCTGTTGTATATAATGATGAAAATGATAATGGAGATTATGATTATATTAAAAGTAAGAGAAGTTTTATTAGAAATACTTTTGAAGAAAATTTAGGTTGGGATATTCATATTCATAAAAATGGGGCATTAGCAGCTTTAGAAAATTCAAATGAAGTTAAAGATATTTTTCCAAATAAAAAAGGTGAAAGTGCAGCAGTTTTATTTATTAATAAGGAAGTAAGAAGAAATATCAATTCAGGCAATTTAAAAAAGGAAGATAATGATACTGTTGTTATGAGCAATTCAGAATTTGATGAATTTATTATTGAAGTAAGAAGAACTCATGGTCATGGATTTACAAAGACATTAAGAGATGTAAGTGAACAAGTTTTTATAAATATAATAAGAAATTTTATGAAAGATTTTTCTATGATAAGGGAAGAAAAAGATTTTACTATACTTATGCCTATTATTGGGAAAGTTTTAGGTGAATATCCAGAAGATTATAAAGGAGAGGCTAAAGATGAGTGATAGATGGATTGCAAATAAGTTTGGATTATTTGATTTTTGGTATTATGATGAAGAAGAATTTGAGTTATCAAATGGCAAAATTATTTTTAGAGGAACTAATGGTAGTGGCAAATCAGTAACTACTCAAAGCTTTATTCCATTATTATTAGATGGAGATAAAAGACCAAATAGATTAGATCCATTTGGATCAAGTGCTAGAAAAATAGAAAATTATTTACTATTAAATGAAGAGGAAAATGATAAGATAGCATATCTTTATATGGAATTTGTAAAACCATCATCCAATACATATTTAACTATTGGAATAGGATTTAGAGCTAGACGGGGCAAAAAATTAGATTGTTGGCATTTCATATTAAAAGATGGAAGAAGAATTAATAAGGAGCTTAAACTTTATAAAAAAAGAGAAGGAAAGAAGTTTGCTTTAACAGATAAAGAATTTAAGAATGCTTTAGGAGAAGGAAATATATATACAACAAGTCCTAAAGAATATATGGAAAAAGTTAATGAGCATTTATTTGGATATTCAGATATAGATAGTTATAAAGATTTATTAAATTTATTAATACAAGTAAGAAGTCCTAAATTATCTAAAGACTTTAAGCCAACAGTAATATATGAAATATTAAAAAGTTCATTAAGTTTATTATCAGAAGATGATTTAAGAACTATGTCTGAGGCTATGGATAATATGGATAGTCTTAATAATAAGCTTGAAGAATTGAAAAAGAGCAGAGAATCAGCAATAAAAATAAGAGATTCTTTTAATAGATATAATTTAAGTGAGTTATATAATAAAAGTAGAAATTATTATAGTAAAAGAACTCAAGTTAAAAATTTAAATATAGATTTAGAAAATTTAAATTTGGAAAAAGAAGAAATATTAAAAGATATTAAAAAAAATAAAAGTGAGCTTGAGACATATATAAATAAATTAAATGCAGCAAAAATAAAAGAAGAAGTTTTAAAAAATAGTGAAGGATTTAATGCTAGAGATAAGCTGTGCAAAGCTGAAGAAGAATTAAAAGAATTAGTAAATAATCGTGATAAAAATCAAGAAAAATATAATAAGAAAAATGATGATAAAATAAAAAAAGATAAAGAAATAAAAAATTTAGACTTAGAAGTTAGTCATATAATAAATGAAGTAAAGATGTTATTAGATGATGAAGAATACTTTAGAGAAGAAAGTTATATTCAAGAAGATTTTGAGCTTAAAGATATTTTAAATAATGATAATTTTATTTTTGAAGATATAAGAAGTAGTGTTAATGAGTATGACAAATTAGTTAGAGATGCATATAGTTTAATTTTACAGTTTGATAATTGTAAAAAAGAATTTAATACAGTAGAGGAGCAAAGAGATCTCCAAAAAGGAGAAGTTGAATCTGTAGAAAATAAGTTGAAAGAATCAATTGAATATTTAACAAATTTAAAAAGTGAATATATAGAAGAAGTTAATGAATATTTAAGAAAAGTTACAGAATTTAATATAGATGAAAAAGAATTAGTAAATTTATTTAAAGAAATTAATGATATTAAAGAAATAGCTAATTGTAGTAATATATTAAATACTATTAAAGAAATTAGTGAGCCCATTAGACATAATATTTTTGAAAATAAAATTACATTGGAAAATAAGAAAAAATTATTACAAGAAGATATTAATAATATAAATAATGAAATTTTATTAATAGAAAATTCTAAAGAAATAATAGAAGATACAGAAGATATAGCAAATTGTAAAAAGATTTTAAGCAATAATAATATACCATTTGAAAGCTTTTATAAATGTATAAACTTTAATGACGAAATATCAGAGGAAAGAAAAATTAATATTGAAGGCAGCTTATTTAATATGGGAATATTAAATAGTCTTATTATACCATTAGAATATAAAGAAAAATCATTAGAATGTTTAAAGGGGCATGAATATAAAATAATATTTGCTGAAAAATCAGAAGAAATATCTAATATTAAAGATGATTTAATATTAGAAAATAATGATTTTGTTGAAGAATATAAAAGTCAAATAGAAAAAATATTAAAAAGTATATCAATAGATAATAATAATAAAAATAATACATTTATTAAAAATGATTTAAGTTTTGGAATAGGAATAATAAATGGTGGTTCATATAAAGACTATGATTTAAAATATATAGGTTTAGAATCAAGAGAGAATTTTAGAAAATTAAAAATAGAGCAGTTAAATATTAAAAAAGAAGATATAGAAAATGAACTAAATAATACTGAAAAATTAATATTATTTACAGAAGAAAAGTTAAATAAACTTCAAGAGGAAATAGATAATTTCCCTAAAACAAATGATATTGAAATTGGAATTAAAATTATAAATGAAACAAAAAATCAATTAGAAGTTTTAGAAAAAACTTTAAACTCATTAGAAGAAAAATTATTAAAAGTAAAAAATGAATTAGATCAATTAAACATTAAAGTTTTTAATGCAACTGAATATATAAAAATTCCTAAAAATAAGGAAAGTTATGATAATGCTATTAAAAATATTACAGAATATAGCAAGGTTATAGGAGATTTATCAGAAAAAGTAACAAATTTAAGACATAAAAAATCTGATATAAAAAGAATTAAGGAAATTATAGATGAATTAAATGAAGATATGGATTCAATTTATGGTGACTTATTAATAGTAAAAGATAAGATAGATTATACAAATAATACTGTAAATTCATTAAAAGAAACTTTATTAAAGCTAAATTTAGGTGAGCTTGAAAAAGAATATGCTGAAGTTACAAACATAATTAATTTATATCCAGATAAAATTTCTAATATAAAAGAAAATATTGTAAGATCAGATGAAAAAATAAAAAGCTTAGATAATAATTTTTCAATTCTTCAAAAGAAAATTACAAGAGAAAATAATATATTAGATGTTTATACTAAAGTTTTAGAAAATGAATTAAATTTAAAATATATAAAAGAATTAGATAACCTTACAGTGGAAGAATCTGTAGCATATATTATGAAAAATTACGAAAGCTTTAATATATCTCAAAAAGAAAATACATTATCAAAATTATTTGATGTTTATAATAAATTCAAAGGTGACTTAGGAGATTATTCTTTAAGTTCTGGAGATATTTTTGATAATTATGATGAAAGTGAAGATGAAGAGAGAAATGAGATATTATCAGAAGCAGTAAGAACAGATATAAAAGTTAAATTTAATAGAAAAGTAGTTAGTATATATTCTTTAGTTGAAGAATTAAATGATACTATAGAAGTGCAAAATTTATTAATTAGCAATAAAGAAAGAGAAGTATTTGAAGATACATTAATTAATACGTTAAGTACTAAAATAAATGCTAAAATACATTTGGCAACTTCATGGATTAATCAAATTAATAAATTAATGGAAGATATGAATACATCAAATAAATTCAAGTTAAGTTTAAAGTGGATACCTAAGAAATCAAGCAGTGAGGAAGAATTAGATATTAGAGAGCTTACTAAAATATTAGGAACACCAGATTTTATGAGTGATGAACAAAGAGAGAAGGTATCAAATCACTTTAAGGAAAGCTTAAAGAAACAAAAAAGAATTGCTGAGGAAGATGGAACTATAAGAAGTTATCAAGGGATAATAAGTGATGTCTTAGATTATAGGCAGTGGTTTGATTTTCAGTTATGGTATTCAAAATCATCAGAACCTAAAAAAGAATTAACAGATAATGCCTTCTTTAGATTATCAGGTGGAGAAAAGGCAATGGCAATGTATATTCCATTATTTGCAGCTGTTAATGCTAGATATAATGGTGCAGATAAGAAGGATTGTCCTAGAATAATAGCACTAGATGAAGCTTTTGCAGGTGTTGATGATCAAAATATTGCATATATGTTTGAACTTATTGAAAGCTTAAAGCTAGATTATGTACTTAACTCACAAGTTCTTTGGGGAACTTATGAAAGTGTCAAGAGTTTAGCTATTTATGAGCTTATTAGGCAGGGGGAAGAGGTAGTACTTCCTATAAAATATCATTGGAATGGAAAAGTTAAATCAATGGAAACTAATATAGAAGTATAACAAAATTATATAACTAAAAAATAGGAAGATTTATATGAAAGAATCATTAGATTTAATAAATAGCAACAAGATTTATAAAAAAATATTTTTAGAAGTATATAGTAAATATAAAAAGTATGGAAAAATAACAGGCAGCTTTACTTTAAAAGCTGCCACTACTGAAGAAAGACAAATATTATTTAATTTTGACTCTAAGGCATTGACTGAGGGAAAAGCTAAGATAAAGTGTAGTACAGTAAGAGATTTATTTAATAGAAAATTAAAAGAGTATAGTTTTGAAGAGTTGTTAGTTAAAGTAGTTGGAAAAGAGCTAAAGACTAATAAAGAAGTTAAAGATGAGGAAAAAGAGCAAGAAGAAAAGTTTTATGATGATATATTAAAAGATAGTGATGATGGTGTTGGTAAACAGTGGTTTATTGAGATTTTAGATAAGAAAAAATATGGATATAATATTATTGTAAGGAAATATAAAAGTGAAATAAGAAATTTAAAAGAATTAAAGAGAAAAATAATTTTAATAATTAATTCACTAAATAAACTTCCATATTTAAATAATGAATATGAAAATATAGCAGTATTTTCAGCAGTAAATACAAAGGATTCTCATTTTTTTGATAGTGATAAATTTACAGGAAGACTATTTATAAAGGCTATATCATTTATTCTTAACAAAGATGATCCTAAAGATATAAATGAAATTAATGAGTTATATTATGAAGTTGGTATATTAAAAGATGAAATATCAAATCATACAACTATTTATGGATTAAATGCTTTTAACATGGATAGTAGTGAAGTTAAAGCAGTTAATAGTTTTAATCTATGGAAGGAACCATTACAAATATCTATAAGTAATTTATTGAAAATAGATTATTTTGAAGCTATAAATAATACAGTTTTTATATTTGAAAATCCTGCAGTTTTTCATAAAATATTAAAGGTGAATGGTGACAATATTTCATTAATTTGTACTAGTGGACAATTAAATTTATCTTCATATATACTTCTTAATAAAATTAGAAATTTAAAAAATATATATTATGCAGGAGATTTTGATCCAGAAGGATTAATGATTGCATATAAGATTAAGAAAAGATACAAAGATAAGGTTAAGTTTTTAAATTACACTAGGGAAAGTTATATAAATACCATGTCTAATAATATTATTGAAGAAAAGAGTATGAGTCAATTAAATAAAATTAATTGTAGTGAGTTAGATGAAGTAATTAATGAATTAAGAATAAATAAAAGAGCAGCATATCAAGAATTATTAATAGATGAATATTTGGATTTAATAAAAAAAGTAATAAATTATGACTTTAGCAAACATGATACTACAAAGAGAACAAGCCAAGGTAATAGGTAAATAAGATGAAAAGATATACAATTTTTGCAGGTGTGAACGGGGCAGGAAAAACTTCAATATACGAATCTATTTATTATACTGAAAATAAAGAAGAAAAAAGAATAAATGCAGATGAGATGGTAGCATTAATTCTTGTGTATTTTTTATATTTAGGCTCTGTTAGATTAAATTGTTGATATACGGTAACAAATAAGGTTGTCCAAATGGAACAACCTTATTTGTTATTTTTTACATGTCCAAAAGAAATGATAACACGATAATAATAATCCCATTAATAAAATAATAGTTTGAGTTATCATCATAGCATAGTAATATTTATTGTTTAAAAATATACTAATTATTGCAATTAAAATTATACCTAATCCTGTATAGAATATATCATTTCCAACAATTTTAGATACCTTGTTTTTATCATATATTTTTTCATCATAAAAATTCAAAATATCTCCAGCATTAAAAAACTTTATTATTGATCCAATAAATGTAACTATTCCCCCACCTAAAAATGCAAACATCAAAATTCCCGTTAAATCTGGTTTCAAAATAAACCCACCCCTTTATATAAGTTTTTAATTCTTTAATCTATTATATAGTGTTATCAAGAAAAATTAAATGATATATCAACATTGTTGTCTAACACAGCCAATGTATAAAATATATTTAAACAAATGAAGTGAAAAAGTTAGTAAAATACTTGAAATGAGGAGTTATAGGATGAAATTTTATTTTGCACCGCTAGAGGGTGTTACAGGATACATATATAGAAATGCATATAATAAGTTTTTTGGACAAGAAATAGATAAATATTTTACGCCTTTTATAGTACCAACAATGAATTATTGTTTTACATCAAAGGAATTAAATGATATAAAACCTGAACATAATAAAAATATGAAGGTAATTCCACAAATACTTACTAATAATGTAGAATATTTTTTAAGTACAACAGAAAAGCTAAATGAATTTGGCTATGATGAAATAAATTTAAACTTAGGATGTCCATCAGGAACTGTGGTTTCTAAGTTTAAGGGGTCAGGATTTTTAGCAAAAAGAGAAGAATTAGATATGTTTTTAGAAGAGATATTTTCAAGAGCAAATTGCAAAATATCGTTAAAAACAAGAATAGGTAAAGATTCACCAAATGAATTTTATGAGCTTATTAAAATATTTAATAAGTATCCGTTAGAAGAGCTAATAATTCATCCAAGAATAAGACAAGACTTTTATAAAAATACTCCTAATATGGAGGTTTTTAAGGATGCAATAAAATTAAGCAAGAACCCTTTAGTTTATAATGGTGATATTTTTTCAGTGGAAGATTTTAAGAAATTTAAGTCTGAATGTCCAAGTATTGATACAGTTATGCTAGGAAGAGGACTTATGGCTAATCCAGGACTTATAGGAGAAATAAAAGAAAAATCTATAGTACATAAGGATACTCTAAGAGCTTTTCATGATGAAATATATGCTAGATACAAAGAAGTTCTTTCTGGTGATAAAAATGCTTTATATAAAATGAAAGAGTTTTGGTTTTATATGATTCATAGCTTTGAAGACAGTGAAAAGTATGCTAAGCGTATAAGAAAGTCTAAAAGTGCGGCAGAATATGAAGGGATAATAGTGAGCCTATTTAATGAACTTGATATTGCAGGAGATAATGAAAGAGGATTTTCTCTAATAAAATAATTGAATTATATATAGCAAATATTAAATGATAAAAGAAGAAGGAAAGGTGAGAGCTATGAAAAGAGGAATTGGGGCATACATATCAGCAATATTAATTATATTAAATGGAGTTATATGTATTGTTAATCATCAGCAAATTTATAAATGGATTCCAAGCCTTTGTGGAGCTATATTATTGATAAAAGGAATAATAATGCTCATAGAAGGTATAAGAGCAAAGGATTATGCCACTTTAGAAGGAAAAAAATTTGAAAGGGCAATAGTTATTATTGCTATAGGTATAGGAATAATTATAAGACAAAGTGATGCATTATTTATTGTTGGTGTATTTTGGGGATTAGAAGGCTTAAATAAGGCAACTAATTATTTAAACGAAGGATTATACTATTTTACTAGGAAAGAAAAGTTTATTTTTCCAATGAGTAAAGCTATAATTGAATTTGTTTTATCTAGTATATTAATATTTGATCCATTTTCTAAGATAGCAGAACATATAGTGATATTAGGTTTAGAACTGGTATTAGAAGGAGTATCTGAATTTGTAAATATTTATAAAGGAAAAGAAGAACTGTTAGCATAATATTTATTGAAAAGAAGCTTCCGTGGAAAGGAAGCTTCTTTTCAATATTTAAATAGAGTTTTGTTTTCTAAAGAATATATATAAAATTATTACTAATTTTCCTTTTTACCAAAAACTTTTTCTTGGAGAGCTTTACCAGTTGGTGTAATAGCACATCCACCTAAAGCAGTTTCTCTTAATTCTTCAGGTAAGCCTGTACCAACTTTGTACATAGCAGCAACAGCATCATCAAAAGGTATCTTTGAATTAACACCTGCCATAACCATATCAGCAGTACATAAAGCATTTATTGCACCAGAGACATTTCTCTTTGCACAAGGTATTTCAACAAGACCTGCAACAGGGTCACAAACTAATCCTAATACATTTTTAAAGATGATAGCAGCGGCATCTAAACTCATCTTTGGTGTTCCACCCATAAGTTCAACTACAGCACCTGAAGCCATAGCAGCAGCAGAACCACATTCAGCTTGACATCCACCTTCAGCACCTGAGAATGTAGCGTTCATTCCGATAATCATTCCAATGGCAGAAGCGGCAAATAAACCTTGAATTAATTCATCATCAGTTTTGTTTAATAAGTGCCCAGTTGTTAGAATTACTGCAGGAAGAATCCCACAAGATCCAGCTGTTGGACAAGCAACTATTTTACCCATAGCACCATTTACTTCTGAAGAAGAAATAGCCATAGCCATAGCCATAACAATTCCGTTACCCATTAATGAGTTTCCAGTATTGCAGTATTGTTGAAGACGGTAAGCATCTCCCCCTATAAGCCCGCTTAAAGAGTAAACCTTCTTTTCTCTACCAGCAGTAGCTGATTCTTTCATTGCATCAAGAGTTATTTTCATTTGAGCAAAAAGATCTTCACGAGAAACATTTTTAAGTTCCATTTCTTGACGAATAGCATATTCACTTAATGAAATTTGTTCAGCAGCACAGATTTCTAAAAGTTCTTTACCTGATCTAGCAATTTTCATTATTAATTACCTCCTAAAGAATTTATTAAAATAACACGGTTTACACCTTCAACTGCTTTGATTGCAGCTATTAATTCTTCTGATACATTGTTATCTACTTCGAAAGTCATTGTAGCATCTTTACCTTTTTGACTTCTTACAAGAGTCATATGAGCTATGTTAATATCGTTATCGTAGAATAATGTTGAAACTTTTGATACAGTACCAGGAATATCATCGTGGCATGTGATGATTGTTGGATATTCTCCAGTTATTTTAACTTTATTTCCGTTTATTTCGTATATTTCAACTAGTCCACCACCGATAGATGAGCCAAGCACTTCCCAATTAATATCATCACAATCTGTCATAAGGATTTTTACTGTATTAGGATGAACTTGTCCTAAATCTGCTGGTAAGAAGTGTACTTCTAATCCTTCTTTCTCAGCAATTAAAAGAGCATCTCTTAATCTTTCATCATCAGGCATCATTCCTAAGATACCAGCAACTAATGCACGGTCTGTCCCATGTCCTTTATAAGTTTCTTTAAAAGAACCATGAAGTAAGAATGTTACATCTTTAATAGGTTTGTTAACAATAGTTCTTGCTATTTTACCTAATCTAGCAGCACCAGCTGTATGTGAAGATGATGGACCAATCATAATTGGGCCTAAAACGTCAAATATTCCAATGTTAGCCATAGTGTTTATCCTTTCTTGTGTAAAAATTTAATATTTATTATAAATAAAAATCTAAGCTTTAGAATTTTCTGAAATTGTAATTGTTTTCCTTGCTAATTATACAACAATCGACAAAGTATGTAAAATGTTTTAAATTTATAAAAATACTTGCTATGGAGTTAACTTCAAGTGATAGGATTAATTCATAAGGTATAGAATAAATTTTCAAGAAGTAATCTCTTAGTTTATAATTAATATGAAAGAAAGGGAGGAAGTGTTTTGGAGGAGCAATATATTGAGTATATTTTAAAACAGTATTTTAATGATATAAATTATAGTGTAAAGGATGGAAATAGTGGTATGAATAATACCACCAAGTTTTTAGTTATAAATGAAGAAGAATATGTCTTGAGGATATATGAAAGTCATAATGATAAGAAAAAAGTAGGTTTTGAGCATAAGATATTAGAGGAATTAAATAGAAGAAATCTTTCTTTTGTTATACCTAATCCTAAAGTTAATTTTAAGGGCGATACAGTAGCTTTAAGTATTGATGGTAAATTAGCATCTCTTTCCAAAGCCATTAAAGGAAATAATCCTTATTTGAAAGATAAAAAACAATTTTATAGTCTTGGTAAGGCTGTAGGAGAAATAACTAGAGAATTATCTCAAGTAAAGATAGAAATACAATCTAGCTACCAGCCTTGCTATGAATTAGAAAAATCGTATCCTACATGCCCCTTAAAAGATGTAATAGATTTTTGTGATAATCCTCCTGAGGATTTTAAGAGTGAAAGAGGTATTTTAGGGGGATTGAAAAAATATTTTATTGAATTTAAAGACATAATACCAATATTAAGAGAGCTTCCTCATCAGTTTATTCATGGTGATATTAATAGTTCTAATGTGCTAGAAGATGAAAAAAGAAATATTTGTGCAATTCTTGATTTTGAGTTTACTGCTAGAGATTTAAGATGTATGGATTTAGCCATATGCTTATCAGAAGCTATTGCCAATGATGAAGATGATAAAGTTAAATTTGATAATATAACAAACTTTATGACAGGATATAAGAAGTTTATCTCTTTAACTGATGATGAAATAAAAGTAATGCCATATTTGATTATGTTACGTAGGCTAGATGTGATTATTCATTTTTTAGTTAGATATAATGAAGGAATTAATAATAGCTATATCACTGCTGATAAAGTATTAAGAGAGCAGCTAATTAAAGGTAGACGCTTATGTAGATGGGTAGAAGAAAATACGAATCGTATAAGAGAAATTTTAAAATAAAATTGACTTATTAAAAAGTATTGAAAATTTTTGAAAATAGGCACTTTTTATAAAGATGACAACTATAATAATTTTAAGTATAATTTAAATATAGGTATTATTTATGGAGGAAAGAAGAGGTATTGCATATGATAGATAGAAAAGCAAAAGCTGCAGAGCTACATAGCAATAGATATACATGTTCGCAAGCTGTTGCTTGTGCATTTTGTGATGTAGTTGATGTTGATGAAGAAACAATGAAAGCCATAGTAAGAAAATATAGTGGTGGAGCTTATAAGGTATGTGGAGCTGTAATGGGAGCATATGTTATAGCTAATTTTATAAAAGGCAATAGAAATATGGAGGAACCAGCTAAGTGGAATGAAGATGACATTGAGCTGTTGCAGGAAATAGAAAAGAGATTTAAAGAAAAAAATTCTACTGTAATGTGCAGGGAGTTAAAAGGTATAGGAACTGGGAAAGTATTACGTCCATGCAGAGGATGTGTAGAAGATGCAGCAGAAATTCTTGAAGAAATTTTAGAAGAAAGAAAATAAAAATATGAGTACATGATGTTAAGGCATTATGTACTCATTTTCTTTTTTAATTTCAATACTAAGATTTTTCCATACTGTTAAAATCATTGTTGAATAAGTAGCTAGTCCTCCAATGAAGTTGGAAATAGGTTCTGCTAAAAATACCCCATTTGTACCTAAATTAAATAATCTAGGAAGTAATATAGTAAGTGGAACCACAATTATTATTTTACGAAGCAGTGAAAAGAAGATTGCTTTCTTAGATTCACCAAGAGCTACATAAATAGATTGAGCTGACATTTGTAGTGACATCATAAAGAAGCCAAAGAAATAAATATTCATGCAATGAGTACCTAAGGTAATTAAATCGGCTTCATTATTAAATAATTTAATAAAAAACTTAGGGAAGATCATTAGTAAAAGCCAAATGGATGTAGTATAAGCTATACATGAAATAGAGCTGAATTTTATGGCACTTTTAACTCTTTTATATTTTTTAGCACCAAAGTTAAAACCAAGTACAGGCTGTGATGCGCTGGTAATACCATGGACAGGCATCATTACTATTTCCCTTATGGAATTAAGCACAGTCATAACTCCTACATATAAATCACCACCGTAACTTTGGAGAGTAACATTGCAGACCATTTGAACAATACTATTGGTTATTGCCATAATAAAGCCTGATAAACCTAAGGAAATTATATTTTTTAAGTGAATAATATTAATTTTAAAATATTTCTTTTTTAATTTAAGTATAGCATCATTACTACTTAAAAAGTGTAATACCCAAAGTGCAGAAAGAAACTGCGAAATTATAGTAGCTAAGGCAGCTCCTTTTACTCCCATATGTAGTATAAAAATAAAAATTGGATCTAAAATTATATTAGTTATGGCACCTACTAAAATAGTCATCATGCCAATACGACCAAAACCTTGGGAATTAATAAAGCTATTCATACCTAAGCTGATCATTACAAAAACGCTACCTAACAGATAAATTGTTATATAATCATTAGCGTAAGAAAAGGTATTATCACTTGCACCAAGAAGATATAGTAGGGGCTTTTTAAAAATTAATATAACAATAGTAAGTATTAATCCAGTAATCAGTAATAAAGTAAAAGAATTACCCATAATTTCTTCTGCTTTTTCATTATTTCCTTTTCCACGTTCAATGGAACAAAGTGGAGCACCACCCATTCCGTATAAATTAGCAAAAGCCATTATTATGGTTATAATAGGAAAAGTTATTCCAACACCTGTGAGAGCTAAACTTGATGCATTAGGAATTCTTCCAATATACATCCTGTCAACAATATTATAAAGAATATTAATGAGCTGAGCTAAAGTCATAGGAACTGCTAATTTTAAAATATTTTTAGATACACTTCCTTTTGAAAAATCTTTACTTATAGACATGAAGAATACCTCCTAAAAACTTAATTTTATCATAAAATCAAGAAAAATAAAAATTTATAGGAGATATTAAGTAACTTAAAAAATTTAATATTAGTATTTTAGTCTTGCTCATACGATAATATAGTGCCGTTAATAGCATTTATATCATAATTATATTCTCTATTATTATAGTGAAATTCTACTTCATATATATGTATACCATCATCATAATCTTGAGATACTTTAATAAAAGTAACTTGATTATCTGTTAAGTTAGCATGTTGCAATGCTATATTTTTTGCCTCATCAGAACTTATTAAATTTTGTGTAGAAGAGCTTTGAGAATTTGAATAAGAAATAGTATTAGATGGATTATAGTATTCTGCATCATAGTCAAATTTTAATATTTCACCACTGTAAGCATTTATTTCATAATCGTATTCTGTATTATTATAGTAAAATTCAATTTCATATTTATTAATACCATCATCATAATCTTGAGATACTTTAATAAAAGTAACTTGATTATCTGATAAGTTAGCATGTTGTAGTGCTATTTGTTTGGCTTCATCAGAACTAATCGTATTTTGAGTAGGTAAATTTTGATTAGTTGAATAAGGTATATTATTAGTATTTATAGTGTTGCTATTAGTATTTTCACTTGAATTATTTAATGAAGTTGTAGTACTTGATTCATATGAATTATTCAATCCAACTGTATTAGAGCAACTAACAAAACCTAAACAAGTACTAAGTATAATTGTAGATATAATAATTTTTTTCATTGTTATTCACCTCTAAGTTAATTATATTATTAATAATTTATTTTTTTATAAAGTGCAGATTAAAATATAATTAAAAATTTTTAATATTTAATTATAATTAAATATTAAATAAAGCTATTGGTTTTAATTGTTCGTTTAATTATTTTATAAATTCGCGAAAAAATTATTTTTGATAGTAAAAAAATAATATATAATAAAATTACGAAAATAAAATTATTTACCAATAAAGTGAAATATAAAATTTTAAAAATGTAAATAATTTAAAATTACAACTAGGGGGAAATTATGAATAAAGGAAAAATATCATGCATTTTAGCTGCTGCTATGATAACTACTCAATTTAGTCCAGTTGCAGCTTTTGCAGATAATAAAACTGAGTTGATAAGTAATGTTTCTGCTGAAGATTCATCAAATGAAACTAAATATGATAATACTCAATCTTTTGATGAAGAACCAGTAAATGACCAAAATAATAATGATGAATCAAAAGAAAATCAAGATTCTAATGAACGAGATGACAATAATTCAAATTCAGAGGAAGACTCAAAAGATAATTCATCAGAAAAAGATAATAATGAGCAAAAACCAAGTGATAGTATTGATTCAAATAAAAAGGTGAGTGTAACTGGTAAGTTAGAACTAGACATGAATTTTGCTATGCCAATAAAAAACACTGATAAAGAAAAAACAAATATAAAAGTTACTTTAATGAAAGATAGTGAAAAGGTAGGAGAAGTTCAACTAGGTAATGATAATTTAGAAGGAACAATAGGGAATGTTAACTATACTCTTCAAGCATTAAATGGAAAGAGAATAGCAATTGAAAATGATGCTGAAGAATTAAATTTTTATCAATTAACATTTACTAACTTAGATTTAGGACAGTATTCTCTTAAAGTTGAAGGAGCAGGATATGCTACAGCAAATGTTAGTAATATTGATATAACAAAATCATCAAAAAGAGTTAAGATAGGGACAAGTGATAATAGAATAGTATTATCTGATAATAATTCAGAGAATGAATCAGAAGCTAATGTTGAATATTATCCAGGTGTATTTTTAGCAGGAGATGTTAATGGAGTAAACTCTGTAACAAAAGAAGATTATGAAGCTGCTAAAGCAGAAATGAAAAATAAAACAAATACTACTACATATGACATAAATAGAGATTCAAAAGTTGACATAACAGATTTAACTTACATACATGGAAATATAGGAGCAACAGTTAAGACAGCAGAAGTAGTTGATACTGATCCAATTATAAATCCAGAAGCTGTAGATGTTAAGTTAGATGATACTAAAGTTTCTATAGGAGAAGGACAAGATATAAAGAATATTTTAGTAGGTGATGGTTCAAAAATATCATTATCAACAAAAACAGTTGATGGTGAAGAGGCTCCAGAAATATCTGAAGAAAATCCAATAAGTATTCCAATGAGTTTATCAGGTTCAACAAGTGATTCAGAAATAGAAGCAGCGTCTTTAAGAACTGCTGCAGAAAATACTATAAACATGGAGCAAGTGGTGATAAAGGCACCTAGAAATACAAGACCAGCATCAGGAAGTGTTGTTATTGATGGTGTAGAATACAAATATGATGAAAGTAATGTAAAACAAAGTTTAGCTAGAACAGCTTCAGGTGAAGCAATGGATGAAATAGTTATTGACTTAGGAAAGCAAGTAGCCGTTAGTAAAATAACTATAAATGTTACTGGTAGTAGAAGTAATAAAAATTTAACAGAAATTGCAAAGGTTGAATTTTTAAATAATGTATATAAAGAATTACCAAAACCAAATATGAATATACCTGTAATTAATAGCTTTACAAGTTCAACTGCTGTTGGAAATGAAGCTATGACTATAGGATGGGATCACCAACCAAACGTAACAGGATATGAAATAAAAGTTGAAGAGCTTAACGAAAATGGAAATGTAGTTTCAACTAATCACTATAAAACAAGCGAAAATACATTAAACATAACTCAAGTAAAACCATATAGTGTTTATAGATTTAGTATTCAATCTCTAAATGGTAAGGATTGGGCAAGTGGATATAAAGATGAGCAAGATGATTATGATGCTAATGCAACAGGAGAAACAAATTTAGCAACTAATGTAAATGATAAAGATGGTAAACCAGATAATGTTGATAATAACTATATGCCACATGCATGGAATTCTACATCAGGTAATTTAGATACAAATTCAAAAGATGAAGTAGCAAATAAAAATTATTTTGGTGCAGATTCAATTGTTGAATTACAAGTTATACCAGAAACGGCACCGGAAGGTCCAGAAGGAATAACTGTTACTGGAACATATAAAGGCTTAAAAGTTAGTTGGAAAGCACATCAAAAAGCTAAAGACTATGATTTATATTATAGAAAAATTGGAACAGGTGCATGGATAAAGGCAAATGATCCAAATGATCCTAAATATGTAGATAGTAATACAACTAATGATGTACCAGATGGAGCTTATAACTTAAAACCTGAACAAAAAACTGATTCAAATGAATTAATAAGAGGTACAAGTTATGAAATAACTGGTCTTGAAGATCAAACAACATATGAAATTAAGATGACAGCAACAAATCATCATGGTACAGGTGGATTATCGAAAACTTATTTAGGAAAGACAACAGCAATAGTTCCACCTAAGTTTACAAACTATGGATTAATAAATACTGTTGAAGATGGTAAGGTTACTCATATAGAAAAAGTTACAGTAAAAGAAAGTGGTTCATTAGAACTTTCAAATAATGATGGTATGAGTATATTTGATAATGATTACTCAACTACATGGGTACTTAATGATTGGGATTCAGGAGTACATTATGGACAAAGAGCTCCAATAGTAACATTTGATAAGGAATATACATTTGATACTATAAGATTTGCTACAAAGTTAGAAAATACTTCTAAATACCCACTACCATGGCAAGCTAAATTAAGAGTATACTCAAATGATGATACAACATATAATAATCCAGTTGAAGTAATACAACTTAACGATATTAGAGTTTCTAGTAAAAGAGCAGAAAATGGAGTTAATTATGTAGAAGTAAAATTACCAAAGCCTGTAACAGCAAAGCAAGTTGAGCTTAATCTTGCAGGAGGACGTAATTTAAGTATATCAGAAATGAAATTCTATAATTATGATAGCTTAGAAGATGAGGTAAATGGATTATTTGCAGATGACTTAAAGCTTGTATTAAAAGATGAAGTAAATCAAGCGAAGATTGATGGACTTGTAGAAAGAGCTAAAGCTATAGATCCAGTTAGCTTAGAGTACCATCCAAATCAAAAAAATATTTTAGATGAATTAGAAATAGCACAAAAGATTTTAGATGATGTAAATTTAAATAAAGAAGTGTTAACTATTGATGGAAGTATACTTGATTTTTCACCAAATTTAGGTCAAGCAAATGCATGGCAATCATTGGGGGTTGTTGCTAAACCAGGTGAAACTATAAATATTTATGTGGGAACTGAAGAAGGAAGAGCACACACCAAATATGAAGTATTATTTACTCAAAACTATGCAGAAAGTGGAACATGGAACTTAGGAACTGTACAAATTGGAAATGGTAAAAATGAAGTAACTGTACCAAGTGGTAAGTTTAATATGGATGTTGAAAAAGGTGGAAATGTATATATAAGACCTGTTTCAGGATGGTATGAACAACAAAAAATAAATGTACGTGTAAGTGGTGGAAGTAAGATTCCGCATTTAAATGTAAATAATATAATAACTGATAGTAACAAACAAGAAGAAGCTAAGAATTTAATAAGAGAATACATAAGAAATCTTAAATTATATGTATCTGATTTACCAAGTCTTTACCCAACAGTAGAAGATAAGGAAAATAATCAATACAAATATGATGAAAAGACAGCTGTATTAAATAGTACAGAAATTGAAAGTGAAAGAGTAATGTTAACTCTTAGCGCAACAGAAGTTTTAACAGGTATTACACAAGGTCTTAATGGAGATGAAAATGCTGAAGTTGACAGATTATATGATGCACTTTTAGCTTGGGAACAACTTATGGAAATTTCATATTCATTAAAAGGTGTAACAGAAACAGCTATTGACTTTAATAATAATGGAAGAATAGATAATAATAAATCTGATACTGCTAGTTTAATTGATGGATTAACAGAACAAGAATACTTTAACAAACATAGAGCTCCAAGAAGCCGTATAAATATAAAATATCAAAGAATGTTTACAGGAGCATTTATGTATGCATCTTCTCATCATGTTGGAATAGATGCAGGCTCTGGTATTGGATTAGTACAAGGTGTACCATTTAAATTTAATGCTACAGGAAATATAACTAATCCTAATGAAGGTAGTTTATATGGATGGGGTATATCTCATGAAATTGGACATACTCAAGATGTAGCAGGATTAACTCAAGCTGAAGTTACAAATAATATTTTAGGATTAATTGTACAAACATTTAATGGAAATGCAAATTCAAGACTTGAAAATGGAACTTATACTACAATGTATGACAAAGTAACATCAGGTAGTGTTGGAGCAACCAGTGATATAGGTGCAAAACTAGGAATGTATTGGCAATTACATTTAGCATATGATAATAATGAAACTTATAAAATGCTAGAAAATAATAAAGATACAGATCCAAATAATGATTCATTCTATGCTAAGTTATATAGAGCTAATAGAATGAAAGCAGCAGCACCGAAGGAAGAAGGATATGATGCAGTAGAACAAACATTTATCATGAGAGCTTCTGATGCAGCACAAAAGGATTTAAGAGAGTTCTTTGAGAAGTGGGGAATATTAGCAAGCCCTAATACTAATAAGTATTTAGATGAAATGAAGTATGAAAAAGAAACAAGAGCTATATACTACTTAAATGATGAAGCAAGAAGAAGAAGATTAGATACATCTAATACTGAAACTATGGCTAAGGACACAGCAGTAGTAGCAAACTTTGGAACAGATAATGAAGGAAATCAAATTACTTCTAAATCTTACTTAAATCAAAAGGAAGTTCCATTAAACTTAAGTGTAACAAAAGATTCAGATAAGATTTTAGGATATGAAATTATAAGAAAAGAATCAACAGCAACAGGTATTGTGGAATCGCCAGTAGGTTTTGTTGAAAGAGACAGAACAAGTGAATCAGGGGTAACAACTTATGTTGATTCAATAGATACATTAAATAATAGAGTTGTAGCATATAAGGTTGTTGCTTATGACTATGATTTAAATAAAACTGAAGAAACAGTTATAGGAGAACTTAAAATAGCTCACAATGGAAGTATTTCTGAAACTGATTGGGTATTAAGTACTAATACAACTAATGATGAAGATGAAAGAGATGAACATAGTGGTCATGGAACAATGCAACATGGTGTAATAAAGAGAATCAATGACAATAATACAGATACAGTGTTCCAAGGTATGAAAGATGGAAGAGAAGATCCATATGTAATTATTGATTTAAATAAAAATAATTCATTAGTAGGTTTAACTTACACAGCACCACAAAATTCTGCTAAGAAATTCTCATTTAGAAATCTATTCAGTAGAAATACAGAAAAGGTATATACACCTATATCAAAATATGAAGTGTATACAAGTTTAGATGGAAATAGCTGGACATTAGCAAGCAGTGGAACATTTGACAACACTAAGACTACTCAAACAGTATATTTTAGCGAAGATGGTAAAACAGAAGCACAACAACTTTGGTCATATGATGCAAGATATGTTAAATTAGTTGCTAAAGGAAATTCTGAAATATCAATAGCAGAGTTAGATTTATTAACGGCTGCTGGTGATAATATAGAAATTGGAACAGATAATAATGAACAATTATCTAAAAATGGAATTGGTAGATTAAAATCTGATTATGAATATGAATCTGGCAAAGTTATTCCAAAGGGGTCTATAATTGTAACAGGTGAGTATAGAGGAAATCCTGCATTTAATATACCTTTAGTATTAAATGAAAATGATGAAAACTTTGCAATAAAAGCAAATACTATACTTTTAGCTACATTACCAGAAAATTCAGAGCTTTCAGAAGTGGCAAAAGGAACTTGGATTTATTGGATAGAACCTAATAATCAAGGAAAAGTAGAGAGCGATAAAGGTCAGGTAGATAATATAGAAGGAACTTCAATTAAAGCTGAACTTTACAGATACAATAAATTAGATAATAATGGAGCACCAGTAGGTCAAAGATTAGTAAGTGATACGTTCTTATATGAATTACCAAGTGATTTAAACACATTACCTGAAATAGAGTTTAATAGTTCTAATGCAAGAGCAATTAAAAATGAAAATACAACAGTGATGGAAATAAATGGTGAATTAATGAACAAAGCATTTGAAAATAGATAATAGTAATGGGGGAATAACTTATGAAGAGAGCAAGGACAAGAGTTAAAGTTGCAATTGCCTCAGCATTAGCTATATCTTCGACGGCGGCAGTTATATATGCCGCTCCGGAGATAATGAAGGCAGCTACTTACAGAGCTTCAGAAGAAGCTGTATATCTTGATGTTGAAAAGTTAACTAGTAATACAGTAAAGGTATCTTTAGATAATATTCAAGATATAGCTAAATCTATGCAATTTAGTATTAAGCTAGATGGAAATGTAAAGATAAAATCTAATGAAGATGGAACATATAAAATAGCTGATTTACTTACAAAAACAGTAGAGGCAAAAACTAGTGAAAGTGAAAAGCCATCTAAAAATAGCATATTTACAGATTATACATATAACGAAGCAGACAATACTTTAAATGTTATTATTACATCAGATAGTGCATTACCTAAAACAGGAAATAAGGTAGAATTATTTACATTAGAAATAGAAGCAAAGGATTCTAATAACAGAACATATAATATAATTCCTAATACTAATGAATTATTCAAATATGTTGCAAAAGATAATACAGAATATTCTGATTTAGCAGTTAATTATAATGAAAAGTCTATAAATTTAAATACAGCACCAAAAGTTACAACAAATAAAGATGTAATAGATATATATGATGGTGAAAAGCTAGTATTTAATGATATAAAAGAATTACAAAAGACAGACGAAGATAATGATGAAGTTACTTTAGAAGTAAGAGATATTACTAATGTAACTGATGAAAGTAAAGAAGATACGCAACCACTTATAACAGAATTTACTTCGGAAGAAGTTGGAACACATACATTTAAAGTTTATGCTGTTGATAGTATGGGTGAAAAATCAGAGCCTAT